>Ga0156443_113_pt1 | contig 185681 bp, 166 predicted proteins | sample RifOxyA2_FD_108086 | JGI IMG/M metagenome (GOLD analysis project Ga0156443, IMG submission 108086) | Elusimicrobia bacterium RIFOXYA2_FULL_39_19
AAGCCACGAATAACAGTAAGTTGCCTTTTTAGTGTTTGCTTTTTGAATGGCAAAGAATTTTGCTTAATTTGCATTTGTGCTTGACATTAACATAACAGCGTCCCGATCACATCTGGTAAAAGAAAAACATCGGGTCTTCCGTTAGTAAACCACTAATATTTATCAGTAATCACTCTTTTGCACTACTTAGTTGCTTTTTCACTTTATCCAGCAACTGAGCATAACCGTCTTTCCCGAGAAAATCAATAATTTCATTTTTGCAGGTTTTATAAATAGGCGGTGAGTTTTTGTTTTTTGCGTCATTAAGGCAGGGCAGTTTATCCCATTTATACACAACCAGCCTGTTACCAATAAGGTCAATAGGAAAAGACCAGCACCCGTCTGGTTTTAACACATACTTAACATTGTGTTTTGCAGCATATTTTTGCAGTACACAACCACCGGAATCATCATAAGCAAGAAACACACACCTGTTTTTACATACCCGTATATAATGATGCACATGGCCCTGGTTAAGGTCAAAACGTGAATATATAGAATCAAGATGAAACCCTTTTCTTTTAACTAAAGCCACCGCTTCCTGGCGCATCATGGGAAACAGTTTAGGGAGATGTTTTTTAATTTCTTTTATACGCTTAGTACCAACTAAAGCGCCCTGGTGGCAGCAGGCATGTTTACAGGCATGTAAATCACATTGGGAGAATTTTTTACTAATAATCTCCTTTGCTATGCGTATTCCCTTTACAATTATGACAGAGCTGGAAAGCCCGGTGTTTCTTTTCTTCTTAACAGCATTTTTCATTTTCATTCCTTTAACAATTTTAGTTAATTGATAACTTTATTTTCAGCGCAACAACAAACCTGGATGGATTACCGTGAAGAGTATTAAATAAATACTATTTATTCTTTTACGGTTTTCCTCCTACTTCTTTGCCGGCAGAAAACGCACTCCCCAGATTTTCACCAATAGCATAATATTTACGGGTGGCGGGGTCATAAATAAGCGGGTTAATCTTTTTTATTTCGGGTTTCCCTTCACTATTTAGCATATCATCATCTATTTTAACATCCTTAATTTCACCTATAAACATTGTGTGCAGGCCTATTTTCAAGTGCTGTAACAAGGCACACTCCAATACAAAAGGAAATTCCTTAACATAAGGTGCATTTACAATATCACTTTTTACATAGTTCAGCCCCGAACCGGTAAACTTATCATTTGTTTTACCGGAAACAATGCCAAAATAATCTGCTTCTTTCATATATTTTTCTGACGGAATGCTGATAGTAAAAGCTTTTTGTTCCAGAATGCTGCTATGGGTATAGGTAGCTTCCCTCAAAGAGATGTTTACACACGGCGGTTTTGAACAGCAAATCCCGCCCCATGCCGCTGCCATAACATTTGGCTTGCCGGATTTATCAAAAGTGCCTACCACAAAAACCGGCGTAGGAAAAACAATAGTAACTGCCCCAATAGATTTTTTCATAATCCCCCCCCCAAATAGCATAGCTGCTTATTAGAATATTTTTAGTGTTCTTATCTCTGTTTATTTATGAAATGGCTGGCTAAAAAAAGTGCGCCAATTAAAAATGGCGGGGCGCTGATAATCAACGTTTGCAGATTGAACCGGATAATAAACAAAAAAACAATCCCCATTAAAATATATAGCATTCCGCCAAACAACTCTTTTTTCCAGGCAATCACAAGAATAATTATTAATAGGTAGGCAGGAATTAAATGAATAAAAAAACCCGCTAAAGCTTTTATAAAGGGAGTATGCGCGTCAAACACATCAAGCGCAAAAAGGCTGATAAATAATATAAACAAAATTCCTAAGACTCTTGGTATCCAGTACAATGTTTTTTTCATTTTACTCGCTTTCGCAGAATGGCCTCTATGCTCAATACTTAAAGAGACGTGCCTTCATTTAACAGGTCAATATATTCCTTGAAGTAGTACTTTCTATCTCTCTTCTTACCGGACTTCTCTGTAAGCAGATTCAGCCCTTCTAATGTTTTTATTATACTTTTTGCAGCATTATAGGAAATATCGCACAATTCACTTGCTTTATTAACGGTAATTACAGGATGAACATATAGTTTCTCCAGCAAGTCCATCATATTGATTGATGACCTGCGCATGGATTTCCGGACCAATTCTTCCTTGCTCTTTTTCAGGTCAAGGATTTTGTTTGATAATCCAACAACATTCTCAGACGTTTCAGATATTCCTTTCAGGAAGAATTTCAACCAGCCTTCCCAATTCCCGTCAACCCTTACACTCATTAGTTTTTCATAATAGGCTTGCTTATTCTTTTTAAAATAGTAGCTAAGATACAATAAAGGTTGAGCTATCACTCCGCCGGTGCAAAGCAAAAACGTTATCAATAATCTGCCTATCCTGCCGTTACCGTCTAAAAATGGATGGATAGTTTCAAACTGGGCATGGATAAGCCCGCATTCTATCAAAGCCGGATAAACCTTTTGCGCATGCAGGTATTTTTCAAGTTCTCCCAAGGCTTCATTCATTTCATGGACCGGCGGAGGAACATAAGCAGCTTCCGCCAGCTTGCAGCCTTGAGGCCCAACCCAGTTTTGTCCAATCCTGAATTCCCCCGGTTCTTTTTCATGTCCACGGACATTTACCAGTAACCGTTGATGAATCTCCCTTATAAGCCGCAGGGAAAGCGGGAATTTTTTTATTCTTTCCATCCCATAGTTCATAGCATTAATATAATTCAATGTCGCGATGACATCATTACTCTTTTCTCCAGAGAGAATATCTTCTTCTTTGTCCAATATATCAGAAAGAGAGGCCTGCGTGCCTTCTATTTGAGAACTCAGCACAGCTTCTTTCTTAACATACATCATCACAAATAAATCGGGATTGGGAATATTATTTAATACACCATCCAACCTGCCGATTGCCCTATCAGCTTCGGAAAGCAGATTCGTTAATTCCGAATCAAATTTTATAGGTGGATTAGGAGGTAAAGGTTTTGGAATGAAGGCATTATAAGATAAATCTCCATTCAATTGATTTATGTAAATCCCGGCTCTATCATTGCTCATAATATCCTCCGTTTACAGCTATTGCAAAATACTACACAATACTGCAATAAACATTTAGTTATTGCACGATACTGCAATAATCCTAAAATTGTTTCATTTAACAATCTCATAATGCATTAATGACTTGTTTATTGCATATAAACCAATAAAATATCAATAACTATACTATAAAATACAAAAATTAAAACCTATAGTCAAGGTATTTTGGTAGAATCACCATAATTATGGAAAGGATGTTTTGACACAGGATGGTATACTATTTGCCTTGTGACTTTATAAAGCACTCAAGAGATCTATCGTAAGTGCTCTCTGCGTACTTCCTCTTTATTAAACACGAATAAGTGCAATTACAATTCTTTATGTTTTGCGCAAACTCGCGTAAATAGGTTTTTCGTAGTGGCAGAGCTTGGCTAGCAACTTCAGCCGGAGTCTTGCCTGTCATTGCATGGCAGAGCTTGCTGTGCTTAAATAAAGGTGCTGGCCATAATGACAATTATATGAACATTCAAATATCCAGGAATTTATAACTCAGTACACTATCAACATATGTTTCCGGTTCATAAATGGTAAAAATCCTTCTATTCTTCTTCAATCAAAGATTCTTTTGTATATATTCTTCCTGCAACCCGCAATCTTTTGCAATAAAAATATTACCTTAATAAGCTCGTCACATTGACTCCGTTATGCAAAATCTAATTTCTCAATCTTATTCATGATAATTAAATTTTGAATTTCAGTTCCAATTGCGGGTTCTTTGCTTTAACTTCGTTTAAAATCCCCTGAACAAGATCAATAGCATCGTGAAAGGCCTGATTACTTTCCGTAAAAGTAACAAAAGCACCTGATTCATATGTCAACAAATTGCGTTTCTTTCTCATTCTTTCAAAATGAGCCGTAACTTTTTCAAATTTCTGTCCTAATATCGATGTTGTAACTTCAACAACAGTCCTGTGTTGGGCACCATCATCAGGTACATAGCCTTTAAATAAAAGCAAAGCCCTGCCGGCTTTAAGCATGGCATTATAAGCCATAATATAAGTTGCTTCCTCAACAATTTCTTGAATTTTTGAAGCTTGCGTAAGGTTATGCATCGAACTGATTAATAATTGTTCAATCTGAATTATTCCTGCTTCCTGTTTTTTGAGTTTATTTTCCTTTAATAGTTTTTGAATCAACTTGTCAGGCATTTGGGTCTCCCGTGATAGGAATTATTTTTTCCTTAAGGAGCAATTCAACAAATCCCCCTTTTTGTTTCCGTTTATTCTTAAATTCTTCACTACTGAAAAGCGTATAGTTTATCTCTCTTTGAAGCTTAGTTTCAAGTTTATGCACTGATTTTATTAATTCATAATTATCAACTTTACCTACTACACAAAGGTCAATATCGCTTTTTTCATTCTCATTACCTTTTGCAAAAGACCCGTAAATAAAAGCTATTTCGATACCATTAATATGCGAAAGGCCAGCTTTAAACAAACCAGAAATGCCTACTGTTTTTGTAACCATGCTTTTTAGTTCATTGTAGAGATGAAATTTCTTATTCAGGCGAAAGAAAACCAGATTACCTTTAGCAGAAGAATAGAAAAGGCCGATTTTTTCAAACTTTTTTAGCTGGCGACGGATGTTGCCAACGGAATGGTGTAGTGATTTCTCTAATTCTCGCAGATAGAATTCTTTATCAGCATTTGCGAAATAGAATCCTAACAAATCTCTTGTTAGTTTTGACCTTGAGACGTTTAGTATATCCATTTGTAGTCCTCTTTGACTACAATTGTAGTATTACTTGACTACAATGTCAACAGGAACCCTTTCCTATCAACCTGGTAGGATTAGCGGACTTGTGAGCGTAATAATTTATCAGCACATTAGTATAAAGCAACATATGTTTCCGGTTTATAAATGGCCCTGGCTATGGCCTCTGCTGCACATTTATATTTTTACAAAACCAAACTTTTTGTTATTTGCGGTCTTTTTAATAAAGTAATCCAGGCTCTTATTAAACAGATCCTGCCCATGCCTGCGCCTGCTTTCAAGATACCCGATACGGGTCCGCTTATAAACCTCAGGAAATTTTTGGAAATACTTCCAGGCGTCTTGGTTGGCTTGTAATGGTTTCAGAATATCAGGCGCAATTTTAAATTCAGCTAACTTCTCTTTTGTAGGGTTAAATACGTGGGCCACAGCAGCCAACCCGGCTTTTGTCATCTTTTTATTAGCTATCAGCTTTAAAAGCCTTTCCCTGTTTGCCTGCGAAAGCACGCTGGTGTTTCTTCTTGGTGTGAACCTCTGGGCAAATCTTTCATTGTCAATTTTCTTTATTGTAGAATCTATCCAGCCGTAACAAAGAGCCTCTTCAACAGCGTCATTATATTCAATCCTGGGCTTGCCGGTTCCCTTGCGGTAATATATTAACCACACTTCGTGCTTCTTTTTATAGTTTTTTATCAGCCACGCCCGCCAGGCTTTTCTGGTTTTCAGATATAGTGGATTATTTATTTTCATGGTTTTGCCGCGAATTTAGCGCGAATTTAGCGCGAGATTAATCTCGCAGAGGGCGCGAATTTAATATTTTTACCGTCTGAAGATAAATTCGCGGTTATTCACGCGGTATTCTCGCGCCCTAAAGCCGCGAGAATACCGCGAAAATAGGCGCGCGAATAAGGGTTGCTGCAGCGGTAGGGCTTGAATCTTCAGGTTTTTGTAGTGGCAGAGCTTGCTCTGCATAAACAAATCTTAAAACATCACTTTTCCACATACATCCGGTTCCTGCCGGCCCCAACAGGTTTCAAAACACCCTGCTTTTCCAGCTTATTGAGCAACCGGTATGCCTGATCTTTGCTTAAAGAGAACTCTTTCTGGCAAAAATCGTTATCAATAGAGCCATTTTTCTTAGCACACTCAAGCGCCTGCGCACCGTAGCTCATAGCGTTTGATTCCGTATCTATAGTTTGTTTTGTGTTTTTCTGTTTAAGGTATTTTGAAACGCTGGTACCAAAATATATGGCAAAAACTTCACCAAGAGTGTAAAGTAACGGCGCCGGCACCGCTGTCATCAGCTTTAACTGCCAAAGAAACACCGTTGCCCTGGCAAGAAGCGCCCGCTATCCTATTTAGTGCAGCAAGCCAGATTATAGGATAATCTTTGCTGCCAACTGCCTACTATCAGCTCTCCGCGCGAAAACTTTTTCTGCATTATAACGCTTACTTCTTCATTATCTTTTGCGCTAACCAGCCATCTGCGGAACTCTTTTTCACCTACATACGCCGCAAGCATAGCCAGGTAGATGTTGCCCATAGTCATAGAGGATTCCATAGGAAGCTTCAGCACTTTCCCAAAAGCTGCTAAATAGTATTGGCCGAATACATCCATTAATACCGCAACAAAATGAAGCACCCCGAAAAACAAAGCCAACCCATACATAAATTCCGACCACTTCTCGCGTACCTGCCCTGCAGTTACCGGCTTTTGATTGCTTGCTTGATTGTTTTCATTCTTTTCTGGCATTTTATTACTCCTGATTAAATTTTGTCTCCTATTATCAGTATCGTATTATTTAACTCTTTCCTAAAAAATTCTTTTGAATAACTGTTTTAGTTGTTATATAGCCATCTTTCAAAAAAGGAATTTCAAATGTCACAACAGTAACCATTAATGAAAGTTGAAAAATAATACCCAATATAAAATCATTATTATGTGAATATCCAATAGACAAAACAGATAAAATAAATAGAGTTAGGGATATAGAATATATTTCATTTTCTATATCTGAGGCAATATAATTATATTTCTTATATATGTTCTCTCTGAATTTGAATAGAAATGTGTGGACATTTATTAAAGTAAAATACAAACCTATAAAAAATCGCATTTTTAACTCCTAAATATACAAATTTCTTTGGAAATCAAAAAAGGCGGAGCGGATTTTGTCTATATCGCCTAATTGGTTCATAGCATCTGCAATAGAATGGTATTTCAAGTTAATAAGAATAGGCAGTTTTTCTTCATCAAGCTCTTCCACACCCTTTTCCTCATACTTCAACAAAACAAAACCTATAAACTCCTTCTCTTTCTCATCTAACCCGCTGTAAATCTTAGTTTTAGCCTGCTCTACCCTTTCTATCCTTGAAATTGGCGGAGTCAAAAAAGAAACATACATCAAAACATCAAACAAATCGCTCTTCTCTGCATTAATCATTGTCTGCAATGTTTCTAATTGGCCTTTACCAAACCCAAGCGCATCTATCTTTTCTAAAAATGCTTTTCTGGTTACCGGATTAGACCATATCTTTCGTAATTCAGCTTCATTTTTAAAGAATTCAGGCAGGGTGCCAAACATATTGTCCATAAATTCCTGCACTGACATTGGCTTGCCATCAGCGCTCCAAAACGATGTCTGTACCATGTGCTGAATTTCGCGCTCCTTACCATCACGAAGTTTAATTTTTAATATTTTCTTGGTTTCTTTTATTTCTTCAGGAATATAACCGACAATATCATTTTCTGCCATCTCAACATTTCTGTGTTTTTCTTCATCATTTTTTGTTGTTTTATCTATCGGTTCGCCATCCCATTCAGGGTCATTAAAATGCTTATAAGCATCTACAAAATCGTAAATGGTAAAGTATTCTTTCCCATCAAACAGCCTGGTACCGCGCCCGATTATCTGTTTAAACTCAATCATTGTGTTTATCGGCCGCATTAAAACAATGTTACGGATATTGCGCGCATCCACGCCGGTTGAAAGTTTCTGGGAAGTGGTTAATATTGTAGGAATAGTTTTCTCATTATCCTGGAAGTCACTTAAAAACAGGTCGCCCCGGGCGCCGTCATTTGCTGTTACACGCACACAATAATTCGGCTCTTTGCTTTCCTTATATTGATTAACTAAATCCCGTACTGCAGCTGCATGGGCCTGATTGGCGCAAAATATGATTGTTTTTTCTTTCTGATTAATTTCACTTAATAATATTTTTACTCGTTTTGCTTCGCGCTCCCTGATTTCAATTATTTTATTAAAGTCTTCCTCTACATAAATTTTGCCTTCTTCAACTTCGCCTTCAATTATCTGGTCATCAGAAGTATAGACATAATCATCAAGAGTGGTTTTAACCCGCTTTACTTTAAAAGGTGTTAAAAACCCGTCATTTACTCCCTCTTTTAATGAATAAATATAAACCGGCTCTCCAAAATATCTATAAGTATCTACATTTTCTTTTCTTTTTGGCGTAGCGGTAAGCCCCAGTTGAACAGCGGGCGAGAAGTGTTCCATAATACTTCTCCAATTGCCTTCATCATTGGCACCGCCTCTATGGCACTCATCTATAATAACCAAATCAAAAAAGTCCTTCGGATATTCTCCAAAATAGGGAGTATTCTCTGGCCCACTCATAAAAGTCTGAAATATTGTAAAGAAGACAGTTCCGCTCATTGGCACGCCTTTTTTGCGAATATCAAACGGATTTATGCGCACTAAAGCATCTTCTTGAAAGGCAGAAAAGTCATTCATGGCCTGACCTGCCAGATAATTTCTATCAGTTAAAAATAAAATGCGGGGCCTGCGGCCGCCATCCCGTTTTAAATTCCACCTGGCTTGAAATAGTTTCCAGGCAATTTGAAAAGCAATGAATGTTTTTCCAGTTCCTGTAGCAAGAGTAAGCAATATACGCTGTTTTTCTAAGGAGACAGCGTTAAGCACATTATTGATGGCTATTTCCTGATAATATCTGGGTTTCTTACCGGCTGATTCGCCATAAGGGATTAGCGAAAAGTTTTCCTGCCATTGGTTAAAGTCCGAAAAGGTTTTTTTCCATAATTCTTCCGGAGTTGGGAAGCGGTCAACATCGCCCTCTTTACCGGTTTTTGTTGAAATTTGGTAAATACCTCTGCCGTTTGTGGAGTAGGTGTAATCTATATGCATTTTTGCGGCATAAGCTTTGGCCTGGGTTACGCCTTCGCCAACAGGAGAGCTTTCGGGTTTGGCTTCAACTACTGCTATTTTGTGGTTTTTGTATATTAATATATAATCAGCGATGTCGGCTTTAGCGCGTGTGCCTCCAGCCTGGATGCGGCCTTCGGTAATGCGGTATTCCCGCAATACTCGCGAATCCTCTACAACACCCCACCCGCTCTCCTTCAGTTTAGGGTCTATCAGTTCCGCTCTCGTTTCGGCTTCGTTCATTTTTTAGTATCTCCTGGTTTTACAGAATAATACTTCTGTTTTGGACTTGTAAGTTTGTCTGGAATAGTCGGGTGAAGCAAACCCTGCTCAAGCAATGGATTTAATATTTCTTTTCTGAAATAATCCCTATTTGCAATACCAATAAACTTTTGCAATTCTTCTCTATTTCGTGGTATTTCACAAAACTCTACAATTTTTCTTACCCGTTTATCTTGCGCGGTAGCTTGCATGGTAGCTTGCATGGTAGCTTGCATGGTAGAGTAAGGAGTTAATGGAATAATTGTCTTAAAAATATCCTCTTCCAATAGTTTAGGTTCGGTTCCAGAATATATTTTGGTATACTTAAAAAGTTTCCTGACACCTGAACCAAGCTCATCAGCCCGTCCGATTTCTTTAAATACTTTAGCTATTACAGGATTTTTTGGAAATGGTGTAAAATTTGCGGGATTAATGAAGCCGTGTCCATGGGGTTTATTGCTGTTTTCAATATAAACACGGTTCTGTTCAATTATAAATTTTGCAGGAAACGGATTAGTATATTCTCTGTGAATAAGAATATTACCGGCAACTTCTCTGAAAATGTGGTCCCTGAGGCTAATTCTTTGGTCTTTTTCAATATAAAATTTATCAGGGAGGTGCTTTTCAACAAAGGCCATAATCCGGTCATAGCTTTCAATCAGATTTGTCCTTATATCATCCCTGTCGTCATACCTGTCAAGGTTCTCTTTTCTTAAAATAGCATCAGTGCGTAAATGAGGCAAAACAGATAAGATTACATTATCTTTTCCAAAAAGCAAAATCCCTGCCAGGGTAAAACCTTTCTTTCCGCTTTGGTAATCTTTCAGATAAAGCTGCGCGCTTTTTAGCAATTCAAAGTCATCCATTTCACCCCAAGGGTGCCCGGGCTTCTGATTTACTGCCAATTTCCTGACCCTTTTAATCAAATCTTTTCTTAAATCACTGATTTTCACAAAAGGGTAGATTTTATTCTCAGAGTAGGCTGCTTGCTTTCGTATATACAAAGTGGTTACAAGATTGGAATTATCAGTAATATTAAAATCTCCATCTTCGTTGCGGTCAAATATCTTTCCGTTACATCTGTGAACCTGAGAACTTTCAGGAACATTTACATAAAAAATAATTTTGCCGTTAAGTACAAACTCTTCAGCGGTAAGATATACTGTCGGATTTAGTTTCTGAATGTTGTTTACAGTGGTAGCAAAATCCTTTTTTATCTGTTCCGCACAGGCCTGGTCAACCCCTGAAATATCACCATTGTCCTTTACGCCTAATAACAACTCCCCGCCAAAACGATTTAAAAATGCGCACACTGTTTCAAAAACATCTTTGCTAAGTTTAGTTTTGCACTCTTTAAACTCAATTCTTATGCCTTCACCCTGTTTAATAATTTCTTTAATTTTTGATTTATGCATTTTATAATTCCCCACATAACGTCATATTCGGGCCTGACCCGGATATCCATATTATTTACAATTCCCCTGAAAATGCTTTTTTCAGAATACTCTTTTTCAGCTCTTCCAAATCCGCCAGCTTTTGCTCATAAATCCCTTCCAACTTCTTCGTCTCACTTGAAAGTGCATCTAACTTCTCAACAATCGCTTTTTGCTCATTCATATTTGGAAATGAAAATTCAATTTGCTTCAATATTTTTACTGCCACAACATTCTGAATAGCTGCTCCTTGAGAATACTTCTTTAAACTTTCTTGAAAACTATTACTTTCAATCCAATATTTTAAGAAATTACTTAATAATTCTTTTTTTACCGTAAGTTTTAATAATGCTTGGTTTATAATTCCCTTTTTTATTTCATTTGGAGCTATAGCAATTTTACCCATCGTTCCAGAGCAACTCATTATCAAGTCTCCTGGAAACAACTCAAATCGTTTCATCTCTTGAAACTTTTCCTTATCAATAAAATACCTTATATTGGTAAATTGATTATATATAGCATGTTGTTGCTCATATACCGCAAAACCCTGTGCTTTGAAAATATTTTTTTTCAGGCTTCCACCAAAGGGGCCTCTCACAAAAACGCAAACTTCCACCAATCTTTTCTTTTTCCAATCTTTACCCGGTTTCTCAAAAACATTCTGCAAATAGGATTCAAAAAGCTCTTTGGCATTTTTCAGATTCTTCTCAGCATTCTCTCTTGCCTTCTCAATCCCCCCAAAAACCTCATCCAAATTCTTCACAATCCGGCGTTGTTCGGGAAGCGGTGGGATAGGTACATCAATATTTTTATACAACTTGGAATCAAGGTTTCTTATTCCTGTCGAATGACTCTGCATTGCCTCGGTTATTCCAGATATGTATGAATAAAACAGGTACATATGCAGATAATTAAAATCAATTTGATTTGTTTTTTTTATTCGTATTACAGATGTAAAATTACTAAAAGAATAATCGCCATCTTTTTTGTCAAATATAATTACCCGACCAACTGGCTGCTTTGGCCCTCCTCCTGATTTTTCAAGAATAATATCTCCGTAAACCAGTTTTCGTTTTACGAATTGTTTTTTTTCAACATCTAAATATGCTATATCAGAATCGTTTAGTTTTCCGTCTTTCGATATATTAGTGTTTCTAATCACACCAACATTTATGTATGGTGGCTCCTTGCCCTTCCATAGCCCATTAAGGAAATCACAAGCCTCACCAAGTTTTTTTGTTTGCCAATTAGTTTTCATTTCTTTTTATCATAATAGATACCAAGGTTTATTTATGTCTTGCTCTATTTTATTAATATATTTATTTACTGAAACAAGCACATTATTACATCCATCTAAACGTTCTTGAAAAAATGATAAATAAATTGTTGACAGCGGAGACAATCTATTAGAATTCATATTATTCCAATCATTAAGTACATTAACTTTCAAATTATTAATATGTTCATCACAATCCAAGTCCGTGTAATGTATCAAAAGGGGACGATTAATATTCTCGAAATACGATAAATCAAAGATAATTTTTCTAAAATCAATTCCAGGTTTCCTTTCTATAAAAGTTTTAAAGTAATTAGATTGCATTTCTCTAAAAGAATTTTCAGCTTTTTCTGTCCCTCTTTGAATAAGTCTTAGATAGTTGCTCCTGAAAAAGTCATATAGTTTATTAAAATATAATCAGACGATAGTAATGTATAACATCGTCGGTAAACAGTTTGACAACAGCTGCTTTCGGTGGTATAATATAGCCATCTTACCGACGGAGGAGTCCATGCTTCGCATACGCGCTAAAAGCCCCGAACTCTTTGACAGCCTATTACCAGAAGAACTGCGTAAACTGCCAGAAGAACTTGAGCGGGTAAATGAACTGCTTGATAATCCAGCAATAGTTGAACCATTCATAAAACGATTCAATGTACTCATGGGCAGGCCGTGTGTTCCTATTGAAACTTATGTGCGGCTTATGTACTTAAAATTCCGTCATCAGCTTGGCTATGAAACGCTTGTTGCCGAAGTCTCAGATTCCTACGCCTGGCGGCGGTTCTGCGGTATCGGATACAATGACCGGATGCCGGACTCAACCACGCTTATTAAGCTGACACACAAATACGGCGAAGAAACAATTAAAGAACTGCACAACGCCCTCATTGCCGGGCTCAAAGCAAAAAGACTAATCCGCGGGCGCAAGATACGCATGGACACTACCGTTGTGGAAGCTAATGTCCATTATCCCACAGACGCTTCCGTATTAACAGACGGCTTACGGCGCATGTATAAGCAAATGGGACATATTGCCAAAAGCGGGTTGCGCCTTGGCCGCAGCTACAAGAAAGTCAAAAAGCTTTTATTTTCAATATCACAGCATTTGCGAAAAAGAAGCAATGCTTCACAGGATAAAGTCCGTAAAATTAATAAAAATATCATTAGTATCGCCAACGCTGTTATATCAAAAGTCCGGGATGTTATAAAAAACAAAAAAGGTATCAGCAAACACAGAAAAAACATTATCAGCAACACAGCTTCCATAACCCAGCAAGTTGCCGCACAAAGTCTTGAACGGATGGATGGCATAAAACCCCAGTACCGAATAGTAAGTATTCATGACCCTGAGGCCCGTCCAATAGTCAAAGGTAAACTTGACAAGCCTGTCCAGTTCGGGCGCATAGCAGCTATAGTCCAGGACGAAAGCGGATATATCACAGTTGCTCAAGCGCACCAGGGCAACCCTGCTGAAGTTAATATGACACAGCAGCTTGTCAATGAACATCAGGATGTTTGTTCCTGTAAAGTTAAGGCCATTGCTGCAGACACGGGTTTTAGTTCAGATGAAAATATCCAAGCGCTGGCACGTTCCGGCATAAAACATATCGGTATACCTGCAAGAGGTAAACCCATGCCGGAAGTCCGAAAGAAACAAAAACAAACCTGGTTCAAAAAGCTTCGTGCGTTCAGGGCAGGTATTGAAGGTGTTATCAGTTTCCTTAAACGCTCTTTTGGTTTTGGCCGCAGCATGTTAAGAGGCAATACTGGCACTTCTGTATGGGTTAGCTGGGCTGTTATTACTGCTAACCTTTACAGGTTTGGCAAAAATATCTGACCTTATCCACAGAAAGTAGTCCGTTCAAAGATCTTTTGGCAACTTTATTAACAATATTTTACGCTTTTATGAAAAATGACTTTTTCAGGAGCAACTAGATAGTTTAAAACAGTACGTTTTTCTTGTCTTAATATATTTTTTTGATTAAACTTATATGCAAAAAAAGCACCCAAAAATACAGCTACAAATGGTATTATCCCTTTTCCTATTAATATTATGGTTTCATTCGTAATAATTTTTAAATATTTTAGTACGTAATTCCCAAATACTTCTACGATGGTAGAAAAATTCATAATTTCCCTTTAATATTATCCAATATACTTTTACTTTCTTCGTCCAGCTTTTTCATTGCTTTGGGAATCGTCCCTGAATCGCGGAGGACGGCATTGGTTCCCACATGTCCCTGTACGCATAAACATACTCAACCACTACGGACGGATTCATTTTATAATAATATCTGCAAAGCTTCTTGAATAGTTTAAGCATGTTTTCATCAAAACAAAAATCAAGCATCCCATCAAGAGTATGCTCAATACGCTGTTTGTCCCGGCAGTTAGAAGCAATAATTTTATCGACTTCCGGAGAATATTCAGTCACAGCACATATAGCAAGCGCATGAATACTTTTCGCCAACTGCTTGATTTTTTGGAAATGATTATTTTTCATGTATCTTAATCTTAAAGCTACCCTTGGATGTAATACGATACTTCTGCATTCTGCTTGACGGTTTACTTGGAATAGTATGCTTAATTAATCCTGCCTTTAAAGCTGGATGCAGATAATTTTTCCTAAAGGTTGGACGATGTTTAACTCCTAGGGATGCCCTTAATTCACCTGAAGATAATTCCTGTTTTTTCAATAAATTCAAAAGACGCACGACTGGGTCGGGCGACTGGGTCGGCGACTGGGTCGGCGACTGGGTCGGTATTACGATTACTGCCTCTGGTTGGGGTTGTTTTCTCCAGATGGTAAGTATAAAAGTACCGGAGTCAAGGCGAAATACAGGGGGTTTTATTCCGGCTTTTCTACAATTTTCATATATGTCTATAGTACCGGAACCGGCTTTTTCTATATATTTTGTTAAAAACAAAGGTTCTGCGATAAGCGGATTTCCAGGATGTGACGAATGAGGTTTCCGAAGTTTTTTAATTGTTAAGGGCGGGTGAAGGGTTCCCGGATTCCATATTTCAAGCCTGTCTGAAAATAGCATTATTTCCACGCTTGCATTACTTGTATAATCCCTGTGGGCTATAGCATTGACTATTCCTTCAGATACTACCTCTTGAGGAATATCATATTCAACAGGCGCCTGCGGGCCGAATCTACGGGTTCCAACGAAACGGTTTAATTTGGACATTACAAAATCAACAGCCTGGTCAACCAAATCAAAAATAGTCCCCTTGTAAATCTGATAAGACGGGATAGGTTTTAGTTTTTGTGTACCGTGAAAGTGCATACATTTTACTTCTGATGAAATCACAAAACGTTGCGGAGCTTTCCCGAACAAAAGAATGCCTGCATGGTTAATCCGGTTGTGTTCAATAAGATTTAGATGCGATAGGACATCTTTAACCGAAGTGTTTTCTGATAAAGCATAATCGCGGGCAATACGAGAGCGAGATAAAAACCATTTGATCTTATCATTTGAAATATCTTTAATGCTGGCGTTATGGCAGATTGTTGCATCAAAGGGGCCCGTTAGCAGTTTTCCGGCGTCATGAAGATATTGTATTAAACTTGCATAAACAACAGACAGCAGTTCCGGGGTTGTGTTGAATCGCCGGCGAATGAGTGCATTGCCAGCCAGCCGGATTAATGTTTTTATTTTTTCATGCCTGTTCTTATCTTCATTGCCTTTTATATAAATAAACCTGGTATTGCCAGCTTTTGAAGCTGTACTAAATTCTTTATGTGTTGAAGACAGGCCATTCTTATCCGTTGTGCCATATTCATTTCCAAATAATCCTATATAAATGGGGCAGTTTTTGGCTTTTTCAAGGTATACATTATCTGTCCGCCTGTCAGATGCCGGCATATCTTCAAAGAGAAAAACTTCAAAGAAATGCCGTAAAAGAGCATCACCATGCACAAAATCTCGAATCGCTTTGCGTTCCTCAATAAATTCCTTTTGTACACTGCTGACAAAAATACAAAGTTTCATTGCGAAGAATTCCTTTTTAATTATGAGATATTTTACAATTTTGATTTAATAGAATTCAATATCTTTTCGGCTTCGGCATCCAGCTTTTTCATTGCTTCCAGAATTAATTTTGGATTGCGAAGAGCAGCTTCTTCGGCTTTATTTGGGTTCTTTGCGGACAAATCAAAAGTTTCCTGATCAATATTTGCAACATCAACAGTCCAGGAATTGGCAGACTTTGCTTTAGTTTTTTGAAGTTTTACAAACTCTTCCAAATCCTTTTCATTGAGCGGATTGGTCTTCCCTAAATTCCTATCCAAATTAAGCTGATAAAACCAAACCTTTTTTGTAGCAACACCCTTTTCAAAAAACAACACAACCGTCTTTACACCTGCCCCCGCAAAAGTACCACCCGGTAAATCCAGCACGGTATGTAAATTACAGCTTTCCAAAAGCAGTTTACGCAAACTAACAGAGGCATTATCTGTATTAGAAAGAAAAGTATTTTTAATAACCACACCCGCTTTCCCGCCGGCTTTCAAAATCTTAATAAAATGCTGCAAAAAAAGAAATGCAGTCTCACCTGTTTTAATTGGGAAATTCTGCTGAATTTCGCGCCCAATACCCGCGCCAAAAGGCGGATTGGCAAGCACAACATCATAACGGTCTTTTTCCTGAATATCATTAATATTTTCAGAAAGCGTATTCATATGCCTGATATTCGGCGCTTCAATACCATGCAGAATCATATTCATGATGCCAATTATATAAGCAAGAGACTTAATCTCTTTGCCGTAAAAGGTTGTATTTTGAAGTTTTTCCATCTGGTTGGAGGATAGTTTGGCTTTGTTTTGCGTAAGATAATTATAGGATTCCACCAAAAACCCGGCAGACCCGCAGGCCCCGTCATAAATCTTATCACCTATTTCAGGAGCTACTACATTAACTATAGTCCTGATAAGCGGGCGGGGCGTGTAATATTCACCGCCATTTCTGCCGGCATTACCCATATTTTTGATTTTGGCTTCATAAAGGTGAGAAAGCTCATGCTTTTCTTCATGCAGGCGGAAGTGCATACTATCAACAATATTTAAAATCTCGCGCAGCTTATAACCGCTGGAAATTTTATTTTTTAGTTCACTAAATATTTCCCCTATTTTGTATTCAATAGTGTTAGGTTCTTCGGCTTTGAATTTCTTCAGATAAGGAAATAGCTTGAGGTTAACAAAATCTTTAAGGTCATCGCCATCCAGGGCTTTGTTATGGTCTAATTTGCCATCTTTGGTCTTTGGACAAGCCCAGGTATCCCACCGGTATTGCGGGTCAAGAATATAGTTGTATTTTTTCCCGGCAAGCGCGGCTTCGCCCTTTTTGGTTTCATCTAAATCATCAAGGTATTTTAAGAAAAGAATCCAGGAGGTTTGTTCTACATAGTCCAGTTCTGTGGCTGAGCCGGCATCGGTGTGAAGAATGTCATCAATATTTTTAAACGCTTGTTCAAACATGGTGTTTATTTACTCCTTGTGATTGTTTAATATCACAAATTATACCTCTTTATGAATTTTTGGGCAAAGGATTTTTCAATCAATATCCTACCAACAGGCTTCTATGTAGTCCGTGGGTTCCTGTTCGTTGTAGTATTTCCAGTTTTCTATTCTTCTTATTTTGGTAACTTTTAGTTTTTTTTGGATTTTGTTTGAAAAGTTGTTTGATACTCTTGCGTGAAGTGAAATTTGGGTGATGTTTCTTTTTTGCAGTTCCAAAATTAGGGTTTGCACTAAGGCAGAAAAGCCGTTTTTCCCGCAGTAGTCAGGCAGGATAGATACTATTTCTATGTAGTAGGTGGAATCTGTGTTTTTTATAAGTTTATCATCATCTTTAAGTTCTGTTACTGCAGTATTGTGCGGTATTGCGTGCAGGTAGCCTATTTTTTTTCCTTCAATTGTCAGGAAAATACTGATGTTTTGATTATCTTTCAGCATTTGGGTGTAGTAGTTTTCTTCATCGGTTGGCCGCCAACCTGCAGGAAATGATGCGCGGTTTATTGAAACTATTTGTTTTACTGTGTTTTTATCCGGGTTGGTTACAAATTCTGTTTGAAACATTAAATGTTCCTTTTTTCGGTGTGATAAACAGGTATATTATACTAAGATTTGGGCAGAATGGGCAAGAAAAAACATGTTTTATTAACTCCCCAAGACCCTCTTTAAAAAAGAGGGGTTATACAAAGAGGGATTGCTTTGTTACGCTTGGAGTGCTCGAAGAGTAAGATGGATTGGTTAATTCAGTTTGTAGATTTTTATTGCGGGGCCGGGGCTGAAGGCGTTTTTGGGGGTAATTTCTTTTATTAGTTGTGCTTTGTTTGGCAGTTGGGTGTAAAAATCTATCAATGGTGCATTTTTAGAAGCTAAACCGCTTTCTATGTCTATGCTGTCAGCTATAAAGTAGGTTATGCCTGCTTTTTTTAATGCACTAAATCCAACGGTAATATCTATCAAATCCTGCACTTTCTGTGCTTCTTTTACCATTTCTATGGTGCCGCTTATTTCATTTGCGGGCCTTAATATTCTGTAAAGTTCATAGCCGTAGGGTTTATCCTTTACTGGGTAGGTATCCAGCTGAAGTTTCAGGTATTCTTTTTTATAGTGGTTTAGTTTTACTGCTTCGTTATACAGCCGTGCCAGCTGGGCTTTGGTTTCTTTTAACGGCGGGCAGTGCGGGTACATATCTACCAGTACTTTTGAGCCGAAAGAAATATTGTTTTCCACCCATTCTTTGCTAATGGTGCGGGTATCTTTCTGCGTGTAGGCATAATCAAGTTTTACGCAAAATATTACAGAAGGGATAAGCGCAGTTATCAGCAAGGCGGTAACAAGATTTTTATACCGGTTGTTTGATATTTTATCTACAAAGCCCGCGCCGGCAAGTATAAAAAACGGAAATGCCGGAAATAAATAGCCCGGCCCTGCCGCATGGTAAAAAATAACAGGCAGTGTAAATAAAATAATGGCAGATAGCACCAGCAGTTCTTCTGTTTTTTTGTTTTTTAAGATGCTTAAAACACCCAGAAAACATATCGCGCCTATCAGCGGAATACCGGCATTTGGGTTTACGTGGCCTTTGTTTGCTATATAAAGGTAGTGGCCGGTTATGCTTTTTATGCTGTGCCACGGGTTTAAATGTACGCCAACGCTGTGGCCGGAAAAATCTTTGATAAACGCTTTGTAATCCAGTAAAGCGTAAGGTGTGCCGATAAGGAAAAATACCGCCACGAGCAATAATCCTGAAAAAAGCGCTATAGATAACGGTCTGCTTTTATTTTTCAGCCAGTAAACTACCGGCAGTAATAAAAAAAGAGGCAAAGCGTTATAAAAAGTGCTGAAGGCAATACCTAAAAAGCCGGCTGATAAATAAAACGCGGTGTTTTTCCCTTTTTGGTAGTAATCAATAAGGTAGTAAAACGAAATTAGCACAAATAGCATGCTGGGTAAGGCGGGTTGTATAAGGTGCGATGACTGAATAATAGAAGGAATAAAGCAAAACATTAAAGCGGCCATAAGGCCGGTTTTTGCGTTAAATGCTTTTTTTCCTACGGCATAAATAAAATAGAGTATCGCGGTGGACCACAGCACAGAAAAAAACCTTAAAATCAGGTAGATGTTTGTAGGGTTTTGAATAAAGGAGTAGGCAAAGTCATGAGCATTTGCAAATATTCCAAATATTTTGCCTATTACAAAGTAAATACCTGAAATGATAAGCGTAAAGTAAAGATAAAATGACGGGTAATTGAAAAAGTGCGGGTTTAAATCCCCTGCGCCCATTTTTAGCGCGTAGTTAACGGTTTTGTATTCTTCGGTAGTGTAAAGGTGCGGCAGGTCAAACCAGATGCCCCAGAAACGTATAAAGAAACCAATAATAAGTATAGAAAATAAAAGTAAAGTTGTTTTTTTGTTATTCATAAATGGCTAAAGATTTTTTGTTTTATAAAAATCTTGTGTGAGACATTTACCCCTGCTCTAGTTTTCATAATTGTTTATTTATGAAAACTGCACGGGGTGTTTAAGTTAAAAAAAGGTTTTTTAGGAAATAGCCAAATAATTTTGTGGAATAAACAAAGTTAGATACTATGTCACACTCTACCCAGCAGCCGGCGCAGTGTTTTACTTCTTTATTTCTGAAATCATCGGCTTTTTTTGAGTACCAGAAATCAGAAAATTTGTCTTTTTTCAGGTTGCCCATTACTACTGGTTTTAGCGTGCAGGGCATTACGTCACCGTTGGGCATAAGCCTGAAATACAAAAATGCCGCCTGGCACGGTACGTTAAGGTAGGGCGGTTTTTTTAAGGCGCGCTGTTTAGAGCCTTCCCAAAGAAACTTTTCTACCAGATACCAGAGAAAATTTATGTCAGTAATACCTTTAAACTTTCTTTGTGATTTAGATATTGAGGCAATACTGTCATAAAGGTTATGTATTTCATTTTCATTGAAATCTGATGCCAGTGAATATTCAAAGGTTTTTTTGCCTTCAGAAAGTATGGTGCTTTCATGGGAATTAACAGCTATGTATATTTTGTGTTCCAGGTTCATTTCCCGCATAAGTGCATTCATAGGTTGTATTTCATTTAAGTTTTCCCTCAATATTGTCTGGTTTACGCCGGCTATCAGGTTGGGCATTTCTGTTTTGGCAGTTTTCAGAATGTTCAGTGTTTCAAGGGCTTTTTTGCTTAAGCCCGGGATGGCGCGGATTTTATCATTTATTTCACTTAACGCATCAAAGGATACCTGAATGTTTAACTTTATATCTTCGTTTTTAAAAAATTCCAGAAATGCTTTTACTTTTTCCGGCAGGGACCCGTTGGTGGTAATGTAAAATATTTTAGGATTGGCGGTTCTATAAATAGCGTCAATTGTTTGCGTGAAATCACTTTTCAGGAAAGGTTCCCCGCCGGTAAAACGTATTAAGTCAAGCGAGTTAAGGGCCGGGTCTTTGAAAGCGGTTTCTATGTCTGCGGCAGTAAGTTCGTTTGCAGGGTTTTTTGCAGATTCCGGCATTGTCTGCAAACCGCACATGGGGCATTTGGCGTTACAGCGCCAGGTGACGCTATAAGCAATTACTTTTGGTTTTATGGGTTTGTTATACAGGCGGTTTGTTTTTGCTTTTAGAACCGTAGAGATGCCGTTTACTACACTGCTGTTATTTAGGTTCATGGTATTTTTAGAACTGTTTTGTTTTGATAAGCCACCAGATTCTGACCATTTCTGCAATGGTTATCAAGGTGTTTTTTGGAAGCAATGATGTTGATCTTCCGTGCAGCCTGGGGTAAGACCTCATGGGAACGGCGGCAATTCTATGCCCCATATTTGCCAGTTTCAGTATTATTTCTGCAGGGGCAAAGGGACCATTGCAGGTAATGTGTATTTTATTTACAGAGGCTCTTCTTACGACCCGCAACGCTGTCCCCATATCTTTAAAGTTTACGCCGTAAAGCGTTCTGATAGCAAGGTTATAGAAAAAAGAAATAATTTTGCGTAGCGTGCTATTTGCGTTAAATTCGCGGAAACCGATAACCATGTCATTGCCTTCAAGAAGCGGCAGCATTTTCTTAAAGTCATTAACGTCATACTGGTTATCGCCATCCGTAAAAAGCACGTATTCAAACCTGTTGGCATGTTTAAAACCGTCCTGCAAAGCAGCGCCGTAACCCAAATTGGTTTTATGATGAATTACATGGACTTTATTGTATTTTTTAGCCAGGGCGTCTGCTACTTCCCCTGTTTTGTCCGGACTGCCGTCATTGATTACAAATATTTCATAATCAACAGCAATTTCATTAAGCAGATTTATAGCTTTTTCTACAACCAGAGTAATGTTTTTTTCGTCGTAATAGGCAGGGCAGAAAAAAGAGTAACTATTTTTCTTCATTGGATTTTATGTCTTCTTTATCTGTGCTGAAGTCTATGAATATCTTTACAAAGGAAAGAAACACGGTTAATACAAATACCGTAAAGTGGTATATTTCTTTGGGGTTTAAGTACCATCTTTTAGGAAGTGAAAACCAGCCCACGGGGCCCACTCGCCGTAAAACAAGCTGTATTACCCGTTTAGGCCGTAATGAAAAAAAGAGGTTCATTTTAAGTATATCTGCCCTAAGTTCTTTTTCTGTGGTAGTAAGGGGGACATATGCCAGACTGGTTCTGACAAATGGGTTTTCTACAAGGGTGGCGCAGGCGTTTAGATTTTCCCATTTGCCTACTATGTTTAGTCGGTTTTCTTTTTTTGCCATTTCATACAGTTCAGTGCCTGGATATGGAGTGGCATTGTTAAACCTAACGTAATCAAGGTCCAGTTCTTTGGCAAGTTTATAGGATTGCCAACGTTCCTTCTTTGTTTCTGTAGGTAACCCGATAATGAAAGTGCCGGATACATGAAAGCCGAGGCTTTTTGTCATTTTTACGGCTTTAATTATTTCTTCTACGGTTTCACCTTTGTTTATTATTTTCATTACCCGTTCAGAAGCAGTTTCAATACCGTAATCTATGGCGCGGAAACCGCTGCTTTTCATTAAAATAAGTATTTCTTCTGTTACTGTGTCGCTGCGGGTCTGGAAATCAAAGCAGGCCTTTTCATGGAATTTATTTTCCTGAATAAGCCGGCAGAGTATTTTGGTACGTTCTTTGTTTACTATAAAATCATCATCAACAAAGGTAATGAATTTATGGCCGTATTTATTTATCAAAAGGTCCATCATCTCTATTACTTTTTCCGGAGGCATAAAGCGGTACTTTCTGCCGGATATAGAGCGCTGACTGCAGAAAATGCAGTTAAAAGGGCAGCCTCTGGAGCTGGCTATAAAGCCGAGGTTGTAGCGTTCTTTATGTTCTTCAAATAGATGGTACGGAAATTTTGGAATGGTATTTATATCGGGTAGTTTTGCGGCCGGGTTGTGCACTATAGTTCCAGAACTGTCTTTGTATGATATGCCGTCAAGTTTGGTATAGTCAGTGTTGTTTTTAATGGTTTCATAAAGTGAAAGCAGGGTTTCTTCGCCTTCGCCCTTGACAACTATATCTACGTTAGGGTTTTGGAGGGTTTCATCCGGCAGTACGGTAGGATGTATGCCGCCTAAAATAACTTTTGAATCAGGATATTTGGTTTTAAGGATGTCTGAAATTTCGTGGGCTCTTTTTATGCCGCCTGTTACGGAGGTAATACCGAAGATGTATGGTTTGGTAAGTTTTTCTGCTAACTGTGTTACAGATTCCGAAGTAATAGGCGTGATATTTTCATCTACTAAAACTACGTTTTTATTTTTGGATTGCAGATAGCCGGCAAGGTTGCCCAGACCGATAGGCGGACTCATAGGCACATATCTGAAAAACTTACCTAATTTCTGTACCTTGGGGTTGATTAAAAGCATTTAGCCGCCCGGCTCAAGTTTGAGAAATTCTTTTAGAAATCTGGATAATTTTCCAAGCAGGTTGCCTTTTGCGGTATTTCTGTAATAACCGTCTTCAAGGACCATACATTTTGAATCCAGCAGGTGTTGGAGGCGCCTTTTAAATACCATTTCCGGAGAATAGATGGCTTTTAGCTGGTCAACGGTTAATTTTTTGTCTTTGGCTATATCCAGCTCAATTATCATTCTGCCGGATATGGTTCTATCAATGAAAAAGTAAAACTGGCAGTAACCCATCCATAAAAACACAAACAAGCCGTATCCGGTAAGAAAGTTTATTACTCTGGATATGTTTATAGATGTCTGGCTGGTCAGCAGAGGGTCTGCTGGAATAAGGACCAGTATGTTTTCCCTGACAAACATATAAACAACTATATAAAGAATGGTAGAAAGCCAGAAAAACTTTTTGATTACGCCGAATCTTTCATAAATACTGGGTTTTACATTAAATACTATAAGATGACCTACCAGAAAAAACAAAAATGAAAATAATCCTAAAACAAGTGCTTTTATCATATTCCCCTCAGTTTATTAATCTCAAATTTCAATTTTCAAATCTCTATTTTCTATTCTATCCACCTGGCCAAACCTGCAGGATTTTCTTTGAAATAGTAAAAATCCAGGAAAGCGCATTGCCCTTGGGAGTGTTTGTATAATAACCGTTTGTTTCTATACTGCAGCCGGATTCTACTAAATGCTTGAACCGGCGGGCATAGACTTCATCCGGCGAATATACTTTTTTAAGTTCATCATAGGTTACTTTGTTTTGTTTGGATAGTTCAACCATCATTCTGACAGATAAGGATCTGTCTAAAATAAAATAAAACTGGCCGTAACACATAAAAAGAAATACGTACAGCATAAATCCGATGGTGAAATTCAGTACTTTTGAGAGATTGATAATAAATTGCGAGGTAGAGTTTGGGTCTGCGGGTATAAGCAGCAGGCTTTCTCTGGGAATGTAGGCATAAAGTATGATGTAAAGCGGTATTAAAGCAAAGAAGATATTGCGAATCATGCGAAACCGTTTTTTGATTTCGGTTTTTTTAAAGTGAAATATAACAACGTGAAGAATGAGAAATAAAACAAAACAAAACAATCCGACAAATAAACCTTTTAACATCGTTTTCCCTTTCGATAATGAATTCTATTTTTTGAGATTTGTCAGCAGATAATGCAATGACGGTATGCTTTCAGCGTGTTTCATGTTGAAGTAGAAACTGCCGCCGCCGTTTGATACAGTTCTGACCAGAAGTGTTTTCCAGGGCCTGAAGTAGTACCTGGGGTCTGTTTTCCGGGCTTCCCTGCCGTATTTACTGTCTATATTATACAAATCAAACACCGCAGTTGTAAAGTTATTTACCGGCTTACGGGTTTTCTTTGATACGTTCCTTGCCATAGAAAGAGCTTTAAGGAATACTTCCGGGCCCATGACAGCGGACCCAAAACATAAAAGTACGCCTTTTTCTAAATTAGTTATAGTATTTGCAAATATCAGGAAGTCCCGGTAAGACGTATCTCCCAGAGCGGCGCCGCTGCAGTTTGGGTGTTCGTGAATGATGTCATAACCGATACCAACGTGTACAGTAACGGGTACCTTTAATCTATATCCTGCTTCCAGAATACTAAGGTTTTTATATTTGTAATTGCTGTTATTAATGTGTTTGCCTATGGCTTCGCCAAGGCCTATTTTGTTTTGATAGGCTTTATTTATAATGTCATTTATTTCACCGGTTTCTTTCCAAAGACCGAACTGGCCGGATTTTATATATTTTGCCACGCTTTCTGTGGTTTTGCCGAATCGGGTAAGCTCAAAATCGTGTATTGGTCCGGCGCCGTTCATGGCTATGTGCGTAATAAAGCCTTTTTCCATTAAATCTATGATTAATGGCGACACACCGGAGCGGATTACGTGTGCACCCATCATTAGAACTACGGAGGCATTATTTTTCTTTGCTTCAATAATAAGCCGGGATAAATCAGTTAGATTTTTGTTTTTTAGATGCTTTTGTACCGGTTTTGTTTCAGGAAAAGTGTGAAGGGACAGGTCTGATACTCTTTTGTCAAACGGAAACAGGGTGATTTTAGAGCGGTCAAATGTTTTGTATTGGGACTTTGGCATTATTTTTCAATTTCCATGAAGTAGTAAGCAATGGCATGGCAGATGAGGGTTTGGATATCTTCTACGTGGCCGTAATGTTTTGACGGTATAATTAGGCAGAGGTCAGACAGTTTTATCAGCTGGCCGTTATGGTCACCTACAATGGCGGCAGTTTTTAAACCGGACTGCTTGGCTTTTTTGAACGCTTCTACAAGGTTTGGTGAATTACCGCTGACGCTTATGGCTATAAGCAAGTCATCTTTTTTGCAGAAGTTTTCAATTTGTTGGGAGAATATTTTATCGTAGCCATTGTCGTTACCTATGGCAGTAAGCCAGGGAATTTCGTTTGAAGGGCAGAAAACTTTGAATTTCTTTGATTTGTTAGTTGAAGCGCCTTTACCCAGGTCTACCTGTAAATGTGCTGCGCAGGTGGCACTGCCTCCGTTACCGATAATAAAAATCTGGTTATCAGTATCGCGGGTTGCTTTGACTATTTTCAGGAGTTCTGCGATTTTTTTGCTTTCAAGGAGGTTAACTATGTCTTTATGCGTTGAAAGGTATTTGCTTAAAAAGTTTTCCATGAGAGTTACCGGACCTTATACAAAAGATATGAAGGTGTTATTTCATGAAACTTTGAATGAGTTTTGTGAGATCGCCGTAATCAATGGTCTCTTTGTTTCCTAAATACTGCACTGCCAGCGCGCCTGCGCAGTTTCCTATGAATGATACTATTTCCGGATCTGTGTCAAGGAATGTCAGTGGCGATGTAAGAGCAAGCACTGCATCACCTGCGCCGATGGTATCAATTACTTTCCAGGAGAAAGCAGGGACTCTGTGGAACTTCCCTTTTTTATAGTAAAGAGTGCCTTCATGGCCCAGTGTGGTATTTAAGCACGGGCAATGAAGCTGTTTGGAAATCTTTTTTACCATAGGTTCAAACTCACCGTGCTGTTCGTGGCAGGCAAGGCGTGTTTCTACGTGGTCAATGACTATATAATCGGCCCTATTGTATTTGGTGATTAAATTGTAGCCTAAGTTTGCGCTGTTTGACTGGGTCATGGCTACAAGATAGGGTGATTTGGTGCACAATTGGTTTACAATATTTTTGGTTATAAACCCGTGGCCGAAATCTGCCGCTATAACCATGTCATATTTTCCGAAAAGTTTGCTGAGCAATGCCATTACTTTTTTTTCTGTAGCAGTGTTGATAGGATAATCGTTAAAATGGCATACCTCAAACATTTTCTGCATGAAGACACCTTCAAGGTACCTGCGTTTGGTTACCGTAGGGCCGTCTTCGCGGTAGCACGGGAATAATTTTACGTTTGGTTTTATATGTGACCTGATAAATTTTTCGTGTGAGTTTTCCCTGCCCAACATGCCTACAAGGCCTACTTCATCAACAAAACCTGCCAGGTGGTTTGCTACGCATAACGCGCCGCCGGCATAAAGTTCCTTGGATTGGAAAAGAGTGGAAACGGTAGTAGATTTTGATGCTCTTTGCATCAAGTGGCAGAAATTATATTCGTCAATAATGGGTTCGCCGATAATCAGAACTTTGAGTTTCTGAATTTTGCTTAAAGCTTTTGTTACTTCGTTTACGTCATGTCTTTTATTAAAATCCTGAAGAAACTGTTTGATATGTTTAGGCATAATATCAAAGTTTTCTTTAATTATTTTTGTGGAGGAGAACACTTCATCAGAAGTGAACTCCATTCTTCCGCCTACTGATTTTACGGCTTTTTCTTCCAGTGAAAGGCGGCCGGTAGGGTCTGATTCTACGGAGCCAAAATCAGAACCTTTTACATATACGTTAGGTTTAATAAGTGTTATGGTTTCTGTGGCAGTAGGAGTGTTGTTTATGGAAACGTAATCTACGCAGTCAAGGGCGGCTATGGCTTCTGCGCGGTGAATCTCGTTAAATACCGGCCTGCCGGGGCCTCTTTTGACGTAACGGTCAGGGGTAATAGTAACCACCAGAATATCTCCTTTGCGTTTTGCTGACTGGAGATACTTTATGTGGCCAATATGCATTAAATCAAAACAACCGTGACAATGAACTACTGATTTGCCGTGTTTTTTGAGGTTTTCTACTATTTTTATGAGGTGTTGCAGGTCTGCTATTTTGGTTGAATCGTCATTTTTTGTCATGCGTATAGTTTCCCCATGTCTGCAGTTTTAAAATTATTGCATATGCTATGAAATTTGCCCATGAATTTATGAACATTTGTTGCCAGTTTTTTCCCTGATTTCGTATAAAACCGGTTATAGAAAAAAACTTCGTACTTTTCTGAGCGTTCAACTAACGGAAACATGTCAATCTTTTTTCCGGTTAAAACACAAAAACGGATTATGCGCGTAAATCCCAAGGGGCCTACAAGCTGAAGCTTATCAGCATCCCAGAGAATTTTGGCTTCTGTGGTTTTTTTAAAAGAACCTTTGTTATGCTGGGCTATGCAGTAACATACTTTTTTAATAAATGTTTTCGGAGCTTTGATTTTTTGAAGATATATTCTGGCAAGTTTTGCCCCTACTACACCGTGCTTTTTACGGAATTTGTCTGCAGCTATATCGTGCAGGTAAGCTGATACCGTGCAAAGTTCCATGTCAGCTTTTTCCTTTATTGCCAGAAACTGTGCTATTTTTACGGTGAGGTTTATATGGTCAAACTTATGGTCAAAACCGTTTGTTTTACAATTATTTTTTGAATAAGCAATGATTTGCTTTAATTGTTTATAAGAAAGAACATTCATTTAGCTTTTACTTTTTCTGCGGTATGCCTGAAGACTTCCTGTTTTAAACTGCGCCAGTAAATCCTGAGGGATTCCATTGGCGTAGTTTTAGTGACGTATATTCTGTTGCGTATGATATACATTTTTACAAGCCAGTAAAGGAAAATATAGAATCTGTTGTGTTTTAGCCAGATGAGATGATTTACAATAAGGTTGCGCAAAAAAGGAAGCGTAGTAGCTACAGCGCCTAACTCTGCAATGTTTTGCTGGGCGTTTTTTTCTTTTTCGTTGAAACAGTTTAATTCCGAGCGGTACATGTAGGAAGTATGCATTTTTTCATAATTCGGAGTGTACAGGCCCATATTAATTGTCTGTTCCCCCAGTTCAGTTCTCGGGTAAGGATAAAAAATAAGAAATTCAGACCAGGTAACTTTGCTTTTGATGCAGATGTCTATGGATTCAATATCCTGCTCTATCTTTGTGTTTGGCAGACCTATGATGCAGTTTGTGAACGTGTAGATGCCGTACTTATCGCAGAGCCTGTGGGCGCGGATAATGTCATCGCTGGACATGTTGCGTTTCAGCTGGGTATTGCGCACATCAACATTTCCGGCTTCAATTGACATGCTGATAGTTCTGCAACCGGATGCTTTTAGAAGCTTTATCATGTCTTCGTTAAGCAAGTCTGCGCGGGTTAAGATAAAGTAAGGCAGGTTAATCTCTTTTTTATACTTCTTTGCAAATTCTTCAAGCCATTCATCGGCACGGTAGCTGAAAATGTCATCGTAAAACTTTACTGTTGATAAAGGCCATTTTTCGCGGACTTTTACAATGTTTTCAATGGTTTTATCTACAGACATTCTGCGTACTATTTTACCTTTTCCCTGGTACATTTTGTTCCAGGACGGGTTAAAACAGTAAGTGCATTTGTAAGGGCAGCCGCGTGAAACCATAAAGGATTTCAGCGGTGATTTACCCATGGGTGTATTGTCATACATTAAACCGTAATCTGGGATAGGCAGGCAATCAAGGTCTTCTACCAGGTTTCTGATATCATAGGTTTTGGTGTTTTTTGTCATTAAGTTCTGAATGCCTTCTATGGGTTTACCTGCGGAAAAAGCTCTTAAAAAATCGCGGAACGCTTCATCGCTTTCACCTATAAATATGGCATCTAGGGTACTGTCATGTATGAGCTCCGAAAAAAACGTAGGATGTGGGCCGCCCATAATAGTGAATATGTTCGGGTGTTTTTCTTTTATTGTTTTGTTTAAGTGAAAATAATGTTTTGATTCACCGGTAGAAGAGCTGTAAGCTATTATATCCGGTTTTATCTTTTCAATTTTTTCAAAAGGGTCTTCATTGTTTATTTCGCAAAGAAAGCTCTGGTGGCCTTCCTGTTTGGCAATGGCCGATATATACATCGGACCAATGTTGGCAATGAAGTTTTCCATCTTGAAAATGAAAAGAATTTTTAAAGAATCTTTCATTATTTCCCCAATTCATTTTTCACTATTTTTGTAACATTTTCGGCATCAATTCCGATTAAACCGTGTAAGTAATCGCGAGTGCCGTATCTTCTGCAATAATCATCCGGAAGGCCGATTTTTCTTAAAGGTTTGCTTATGCGGTTTTCTACAAGCAGGTCAGATATAATGCTGCCTACGCCGCCGATAATGCTGTGTTCTTCAAGGGTGAAAATCTCCTTTGACTGGTTGATTACATCAATCATAAGTTCCGTGTTTAAGGGTTTGATTCTATAAAGGTCAACTACGCTAACATCGATGGAATGCTGTTTTTTAAGGGTTTCCGCTGCCTTAAGCGCTGTTACTACCATTTTGCCGGTAGCAATTATCACGGCGCTGCCGTTGCCTTTACGAAGCACGTTAAGGCCTTTCTTGAAATCTTCTTCTTTTGCGTTTGGATAAACCAGAGGCTGGCCGTATCTTTCAAGACGGACATATACAGGGCCCGGGATATCATAAGAAAGCTTTGCAAACAGTTTACCGGTCACTTCATCTGACGGGCTAAGAATGGTAAGGCCCGGAAGAGTTCTCATAACAGCTATATCTTCGTGTGCGTGATGTGTAGGGCCAAGAGTACAATAATCAAGGCCGGCACCAACACCGATAGCTTTTACGTTTAAGTTTGTTGCGCATACATCAACTCTGTAATGTTCAAAACACCTGAGCGTAACAAACGGGATAATGGCATACACATACACGGTTTTTCCGCATAGCGCCAATCCGGCAGCAACGCTTATCATATTCAGTTCTGCTATACCCACGTTGATACATCTGCTGGCTATGGTTTTTCTTACATCGTCTAATACCAGAGCACCGGTATCAGAGGTAAGAAGTACTACATCATCATCTTTTTTTAATACTTCATGTAATCCTTGAAAGAAATCCGCTCTCATTTTAGGTCTCCTTTTTTAGTTATTTATTTCTTTTTGGTGCATTTGCAGAATTTTGCTTCATATTCATCGCCGTGCAGTTCTTTTCTGGCTTTCTCTACTTCGTCTCCCACCGGGATTCTGAAGTGCCATATGGCCTTGTTTTCCATGAATGATACGCCTTTACCTTTTGTGGTATTGGCTATTATGCACAGAGGTTTGGATGATTTTCTGTTTCTGAAAGTTTTAAATAAAGGAATCATTTCGTCATAAGAGTGGCCGTTAACTTCCTTAACGTCAAATCCGAAGGCTTCGAATTTGCCTCTTAACGGTTCCAGCCCCATGGCTTCTTCAGTGAAATCAATGGCCTGCAGTTTGTTTCTGTCAACTATAACTATAAGGTTGTTCAGTTTATGCTGAGATGCGAACATGGCGGCTTCCCAGTTTGAACCTTCCTGTAATTCGCCGTCACCTACAAGGACTACGGTGACAAAATCCTTTTTATCCATTTTAGCGGCTAATGCCATACCGGCGCCTATGGGAAATCCGTGGCCTAATGATCCGGTGAAAGCTTCTACGCCTACTACATTGGATTCTGAGTGGCCTCCAAGCTTGCTTCCCTTCTGGCAGTATGTATTAAGTTCTGAAACAGGAAAATAACCCATATCAGCAAGTATAGCATACTGAGCGGCACATGACTGGCCTTTTGAAAGAATGAACATGTCACGGCCCTTCATCTTAGGGTTTTTCGGGTCTACTCTAAGCACCCCGCCCTGATATAATGCTACTAAAATGTCCGTGCAAGAATATGCCGGAGCTACGTGGCCTGCTCCTGCGCAAAGAGCCATTTCAAGCACTGTTTGTCTTACCCATCTGGCTTTTTTCTCTAAATCCGCAAATTTACTTTTTTTCATCTGCTTTCATCTCCTTTTAAAGGGTTTTTGATTCTTTTCTGAAATGTATTTGAAAAAAAACTCTTAAGAATTCCCTTGCAACCCTGACAGCTGATTTTAATGAGGTTGCTTTGGATTTACCGTGAGTCCTTTTTTTTAGCAATACGGGTACTTCTGCGTATGTAAAACCGGCTTTTACTGCTTTAGTAAGGCATTCTGTCTGGTAAAAAAAGCCGTTTGAAATATTCTGTATTTTTTTAAAAATCTCTGTTTTGTAAAGAACGTTGCCGTTAGTATAATGAAATGATGTACCAAAGGCTGTATTTACAATAAATAAGTATGTTTTTGATAGTATTCTTCTTGAAAGAGGCCTTTCATTGAAATTGATTACATAGGGATTGGCTATATCAGTATGTTCTAAAATTGAAAGGTACTTTATGATTTCATAGGGTTCATTTTCCCCGTCACCAGGTAGCCAGGCAACGGCTTTCTTGGTAGCTTTCTGGGTCCCCTCTCTGAAACAGCTGCCCAAACCCATGGGCTTGCTGTGGTGAATTACAGTTACATTCTTTTCTGTTTTGCCCAAATTATCGGCAATATTGCCTGTTTTGTCTGTGCTGCCGTCATCAATCAATATGATTTCGCCGTCAATCGAATGGTTTTTAAATGTTTCAAGGATCTCTTTCACAGTGCTTTCAACGGACTTTTCTTCGTTAAGCGCGGGAACAATGATAGAAACTGAGTTAAATGATGATTGCATTAAATTTCCACTTTTTGAAAGTTAAGACCTATAAATTATCAAAAAAACGGTTTATTGTCAAACAATAATAATAATTAATAATTATTTTTAACGAATTCTTTAACCTTGCTTATTACATAATCCTGCTGTTTTTTTGTCAATTCCTGGAAAACCGGCAGGCTGAGTATGGTATCTGCCTGTTTTTCTGCAACTGGGAAATCTCCTCTTTTGTTCCCTAGGGGTTTTGCTGCTTCCTGAAGATGAATAGATATGGGGTAGTGAATTTTGGTTTCAATACCGTTTTTAAGCAGGTAGGCTTGTAGTTCATCCCGTTTTTCAATTTGAATGACAAATGTGTGATAAGCCGGCTTTTCGTAAGGCATTTCCGTTGGGACTTTTACGAAATCTATTAAATTATTACGGTAATAAGCCGCTATTTTTCTTCTTGAGGCAATCCATTTATCAAGATGTTTTAATTTTAAGTTTAAAATTGCCGCCTGAATTGAATCAAGTCTGCTGTTATAACCCCAGTACTGAACTTCATTTCTGGTTTTCATGCCGATATTTCTTAGTTTTGATAGTTTTATATAAAGTGATTCGTCGTTTGTTGTTAAAAACCCACCGTCTCCGCAGGCGTTTAGTGTTTTTAGCGGATGAAGACTGAAACAGTTTATATGGCCGAAAGAACCGGCTTTCTTCCCTTTGTAAATCGCACCTATAGCCTGGGCAGAATCTTCAATAACGGAGAGTTTGTATTTCTTTGCAATACTTAAAATTCTATCCATTTCACAAATTTTGCCGGTCAGGTTAACGGGAAGAATTGCTTTTGTTTTATTTGTTATTTTTCCTTCAATCAGGTTTGTGTCTATGTTCATGTCATCACATACATCGACAAATACGGGTGTTGCACCTGCAGTTACAATGCAGGAAGCGGAAGCAACAAAAGAATTAGGTACGGTTATGACTTCATCTCCGGGGCCGATGTCTAATGCTTTTAAGGCAAGAAATAATGCGTCAGTTCCTGAATTTAAGCCTAAGGCGTATTTTGTCTCGCAATATTTGGCAATATTATGTTCGAATATTTTCACTTCATCGCCAAGGACAAAGTTGGCCGTATCAAGGACTTTTGATACCGCCTGTAAGATCTGTTTTTTTAGTATTTTGTGTTCTTGTTTCAGGTTGATGTATGAAATTCTCATTTAAATCCTATCGTTTTCATCTTTTTTACGTTGTAGTAATTTATATCATCCCAGTTTTTGATTTCGCCTGTTTCAAAAGCATTTTTTATGTCTAATACGGCATCTCTGATGGTTTTTTTAGGAGCAAGGCCCAGTTCTTTCTGAATTTTTGCAGAAGATATGTGGTATGACCTGTTGTCGTCGCTGGGAACGGTATCTATCGGTATATCTTTTCCCAGTGCTTCTTTTACTATTTCAGCAATCTGGCTGACCGTATGGTTCTCGTAACCAGCGTTGAATATATTACCTGCTATTTTTTCTTTAGGCATATCAAGCAGGGCTATGTAATAATCTACAATGTCATCAATATGAATGTTCGGGCGTTTCTGGTTTCCGCCGAAAACTGTGATTTTGTTCTTGTTTATTGCATGAGCGGTAAGAATGTTTACCGTAAGATCAAGGCGCAGCCTGGGAGAGTAACCGCAAACAGTTGCAGGGCGCAGAATAACTGAAGTCATTTGCGGGATTTGTTCTTTTAGGAGCAACTCTTCGCAAAGCGCTTTGTATTTTGAGTAGTCTGTCAAAGGTTCTAATGAAAGATTTTCGGTAACATTTTCTGTTTCTTTTACACCGTATACGCTGGAACTGGAAGCAAAGATAAATTTGCTGACTCCAGATTTCTTAGATATATCAAGAATGTCAACAAAGGCATCGTAATTAATTGTTTTACTCAGATCCGGGTTTAATTCATAACTGGGGTCATTTGAAATGCACGCAAGGTGAATTACAGTGTCAGAGCCAGGGATAGATGTTTCTAATAGGGCTCTATCGCGTATATCACCTTTGAATAGTTTAAAATTTGATTTCTGCAGAGTGTCACCCAGTACTTCTTCCCCATAGATGCAAAGGTCAATTACTTTTACATCATGTCCTAATGCAACAAGTTTTTTTGTGAGAACGGTTCCTACATAACCTGCTCCGCCGGTAATTAAAATATTGTGTTTAATCATTTTTACCTCTTTTTAAAATTACTTTTTATAAAACTTTCTTACGTTTTCAATAGTAAAATCAACCTGCTCTTGTGTTAAATGCTGATGTACTGGAAGTGAAATGATTTCTTTGCACTGCTGTTCGCAAATAGGAAAATCCCCTTCTTTGTACTTAAGTCCATGGTTTTTGCTGCAATTCTGCAAGTGAAGAGGAATTGGATAATGTACTTTTGCTTCTACGCCTTTTTCAATGAGGTAATTAAGTAGTTTATCGCGGTCTTTTACGCGAATTATGTACAGGTGATATACATGGCGTATATTTTTCTTTCTTTCGGGAATCGTAATGAATTCTTTCAGGTCAGAAAGGCCTTTATCAATACAAAGGGCATTTTTTATACGGGTATTTGTAATAAATTCTGCCTGACTGATGAGATTTAATCCGACGATGGCATGTATTGTATCCAGCCTGCTGTTATAACCGAATATTTCTACTTCGTCTCTGTTTTTTAATCCGTGGTTGCGTAAAAGAATAAGTTTTTCTTTGTGTTCCTGTGAGTTTGTTACTACTAAACCGCCATCACCCCAGACGTTCAGGTTTTTAAGCGGGTGTAAACTGAATCCTGCCATTGAGCCGAAGTTTCCAACTATTTTTTCATCAATCGCGGCGCTGATAGCCTGGCAGGCATCTTCAACTACTGGAATGTTATGCTTCTTTGATATTTCAAGAACTTTTGCCATATTTGCAGGGCTGCCTGCATAATGTACCGGCATGAGGGCTTTTGTTTTAGGTGTGATAGCTTTTTCAATTTGGTCGGCATCAATATTAAATTGTTCGTTATCAATTTCTACAAAAACAGGTTTTGCTCCGGAAGCTACAATGGCACCTACTGTGGCTATGAATGTATTTGGTGCGGTTATTACTTCATCACCCGGGCCTACGCCAAGGGCTTTTAGGCTTAAAAACAGTGCGTCGGTTCCTGATGCTACACCAACTGCGTATTTTGCCCCGCATAAAGCGGCAAATTTCTTTTCAAACTCTTCAACCTGAGGCCCGAGAGTTAGGTTGGCTTTTTTGGTGATTTCTTCCCTGATATCACAGAGGATTTTGTCAGGATTTGCGAACTGGTCCAGCAGATAAGAATAAGGTACTTTCATTGATTGTCTCCAATTTTTAAGTTAATTTCCAAATATTTTAGCAGTAAATTTTTAACCACTTACAGTTTTCAAATAAAACAAATTTGAAAACTAACGCTGAGGTAAAAAGGAAACATTCATTTATCTATCAGTAATACCGTATATAAATGATACTTTTATAATTATTTCAAATATACCATTTAATGTCAAGAGTTCTTCTTGTACAATTTGTACATTTTACCTTGAAATAACAGTTTATAATCTTTGCTGATTGTTTTAATGATATGTTTATAAATTACTATATTTTCTCGTTCTTGTAATCTGAATGCTTTCTCATACTCACTATCTGTTATTATATATTGCGTAGGTTCCTTGCTGTAGTAACAAAGAGTGTGATCAGCTATAGTATTAGTAAATCCAAGAGTGAAAAAAGTTTCAAGCGGCGCGTTAATTATTTTATTTGGTTCCAATATTTTTTTAATTTCCACCATGTCCGGAGTGTATTTATTGCGGTATTCATTTCTTTTCAGCCTGTAGATGTTAACACCGGATGAAAGTAGTGCGATTATTACAATCAAAACCAAAAAAGAATTTCGTGCAATTTTATTCCTTGTTTCGTTCCATAATATTGCAACACAAACCGCATATAACGGGGTTATGTGGCAAAGATAGATGGTCCATTTATGACTTACAAGGAACATGAGCAAAAAGAAATATATGAAAGTTAATATGAATATGGGCCTTATTTTAGGATTGCTTTTAAATTTTAAGCCTAATAAAACAAATGAAGAAAAATAAGTACCAATTATTAGCACAAGCAGTTTTGCATACCTGGGAAAATCGTCAGAATGACCATAAGCAAATAAATATCTGTTCATTATTTCAGTTTGTATTGTTTTCCAGCTGAATCCGGATTGAGACGGATAATAAACGCCAAAAACATTTCCTAAAAACTGATATCTAAAAGCTTCCAGATCCTGCAGGATATAAATTCCCCAAAGGATTGTGCAGGTTAAATATGGAAGGATTGTTAAAAGAACTTTTTTAAAGTTCAACTGTTTTCTATCATAGTAAATTATTAAAAACCATAACCCGCAGAATCCTAAAATACCGTTAGGATGAGTCATTCCTGCAATAGCTGTGAGGGTATTGGCAAAAACTATTGCTTTTACTAATGATTTTTCCCGCAAATACAAGTAGACAGCCCAGCTGGAAAATGCCAAAGATGCTGACATAATGTCAAACAACCTGCCGTTTGTGGCTTGTCTGTTGTAAATAAAATCAATGCTTATTAATAAAGTACTCAAAAAAATGACTTTTTCATTAAAATCCAGTTTTTTTAAGATTATAAACCAGGACAATAAACCTATAAAACCAAAACTTACGGCTAAAAGCCTGAGCTGTAATAAACCAATACCAAAAATTTTAAACCATAATGCTTCGGTTAATATAGCTGTTGGCGGTTGAGCATAAAAATGTTTATCAAGGCCTTTCCACCAGGGCACGTACTCAACAGGAATTACATTTTTGACCCAAGGCATGCCGATATAACCGTTTTGGATCAGGTTTATGGCTAGATTGGGTTGAATCATTTCATCTTGATGCGGTTTTTGGACATTTATAAGAATGAAGGTAAAGAAAAGGTAGGCAATAAAAGGAATGACAAATATTTTTTTCATTGTTTGAGATCAGTTTATGGATAAATGATTACTTATGCGGTATATACTTTGGAAAAAATGTCTGAAGAAAATAGTATATGTCACGGTGAATGGACATTCTAAACAGACTTCTGAAAAATCTTCTGATAATATATCTGGGATTAAAATAGAATTTCCGGTAAAATATATTGTAATACTTTTCCATGGTTTCAAAACTTAAATTCGGATGCGTATAGACATCTCCTGCCCTGTGAAAATTGTATTTTTTCCAGTCTCTGGTTTTTATGGCATTTGCTTTTTCATACTGATCGAACAGTTTAGTTCCAGGAAAAGGCATGGTTATGGTGACTTTTGCCAGGTCAGGTAAAAGCTTTGTGGCAAACTTTATAGTTTTATTTAAAGATTCCTCAGTATCAGCTGGCAGGCCGAACATGAAAAAACCTATGCTTTCAATACCAGCTTTTTTTACTATTTCCATACATCTTACTGATTGTTCAAGTGTAATGTCTTTGTCAATACTGTCTAATGATTTCTGATCACCGCTTTCAAAACCTATGCCTACCTGATAACAGCCTGCTCTTTTAGCAAGCTTTAGCAATTCCAAATCAGCATTATTAACTCTTATACCGGCGGCTAAACTCCAGGGAAACTTCAAATTATTTTTTAAAATAAGTTCGCATATTTCTCTGGCGTGCTTTTTATCAGCGCAGAACTGGTCGTCAATAACTCTTATTTCTTTATAACCCAGCTGTAAGGTGAGCTTAATTTCTTCTAAAACTCTTTGGGCGGATTTTATTCTATAACGTCTGCCTGAAATATTCTTGTTACAAAAACTGCATTTTGCCGGACAGCCGCGGCTGGTTTCCATATTGGTAACAGGTGATTTTCTGCTCATGGATTTTGAGCACATATAACGGCTTACGTCGTATAAATCAAGTGCCGGCAAAGGCAGATCATCCATGTTTTTTATAGTTTCTCTGGCAGAATTTGAATAAACATTACCGTCTTTTTTATAGCTTATACCGGCTATCTGTTCAAAAGATTTCCCGTCCCAGATTTCTGAAAGGGTTACTTCTCCTTCACCGATAACGGCTATATCAAATTCTGACTCTTTTAATGCTTCTTCAGGTATGGCAGATGCGTGAGGGCCGCCAATAACAAGCAAGACATCTTTTCCTAATAGTTTTCTGGCAATACGGCTGATTTCTGCGGCTTCATGAAAAAGAGGAGTTGTGCAGGTAACTCCGATAAATCCGGGTTTAAATTCCTGTATAGTTGGTATTAATTTGTAAAAAGTACCGTATATACCTAAATCAAGAATTTTTACTTCAGCGCCTTTTTGTCTTAATACTGCGGCAAGGTTGGCATAAGCTAAAAGCGGATAGATCTGGATACCTGCGTGTAGTTTTGAGCCTGCGTAGGCATTAAATGCTGACGGAACATTGATAAAAAGTGCTGAGTTATTTTTTGGCATTATTTATTTGTAACTTTGAACTTCGTAAATTTTTGTAATACATTTACTTTGTTTTAGAAATGCAAAATAACCGGGCCCGAAATATCTGTCTTCTATTGTCCCTGTTAGTTCACAGTTGGTTTTCAAAAACGGCTTGATATTGCTTTTCAGTTGTCCCTGATTCCAGTAAAAGAAACCATCGTCTACTATTATGTATTTTACTTTGTTTTTTCTTACTACATCCGTAAATGTTCTGCTTTGTATAACCATGTCTTCTTTCGGGTTATAGTAACGGTAGTACCCGAAGTAATCTGTAAAATACTGCCTGTCTTTTATAAATCCGAACCAATATGTCGGCTGGCCCATTACAGGCTGGCCGTCATCTGGAATATAGTTTTTAAGCTGTTTTATAAATCCTTTATAGTCTGCCTGGCGGAAGTTTTTTAGAATGTAAATATCTTCAACACTAATTAAAAAAAGTATAGCGGTTAAGGATATAAAACCTAAATATTTTAAATGTTTATTGCTCTGCTCAATGAACGTTAAGATTGATTCTGAAGCCAATATTATAAAAAAAGGAAAGATAAAAATCAAATAAAAGTCTGTTTTGCTAGGCACTACAAAGGTGAAACAAAAAAGGCATCCTGCCAGGGTTAACAGCAGGAGTTTTCTTCCCGGGTTTGATTTTATTGATAAATGAACAAATGAAATTAAAATGGGTACGGCAAGTATAAGATTTCTATGAAATCTGCCTTCCCAAAAAAATGAATAATATCTTTTTGTTTCATTGGCAATCATGATAAATACGTTTTTTTCAGCCAAGGGCGGTTTTTCCCATAGCCAGTAGTTTTTCCATTGGTAAAAAAAGGTTGCTGTGTCTGGGGCAACGTGCCATAACAGCCACCAGACGCCGCCCAAGCCGATACCTGTCAAAGCTAAAAGGACGTTTAATTTACTAATTTTTTTAAAATGTAACAGTAATAATGTGAAAAGTGCAAAAATTGCTACAACACCCGGGGGATGGATATCAACTGTCAGAGCAGAAACAAAACCTGTTAAAAGAAATAACGGGGCTGACTGTTTTTCAAATGATACCAAAAATAAGTAGATTGTCATGAATATAAACATTGAAACCACAATGTCAGGCCTGGCCATATGTGATCTTACAATAAAAATATAAGACAGCGAAAGTAAAAAAACTGAAAGAAGTGCTGTTTTTTCACTTAAAATTCTTTTTGATATTTTAAATACAAAAAACAAAAGCAATAAACCCGATATAAAAGGAAACAATCTTGCCTGAAAAGGTCCTAATCCTAATAATTTGATAGAAACGGCGTTTGCCGTTGAATACAAACGGCCGTAAACTACATGAGTTTTCTCAAAACCAAAATCCGGATTACAGAGCCTTGAACTGAAGTCACCATATTTTATCAGAGACCAGGACAACTCTGTTGAATGAACATCATCCCACCAGATAAGAGGATATTTATCTAAATAAAATAGGTTAATGCCAATGTAACAAACGAGAAATCCAATAAACAAAGTTCTTATAGTTTTCATTCTATTTAAACCTCGAAATTAATTTTAGTATTTGAAGCGGATTATAAGCAATACTGTTCATTGTAGCGCATTCAAAAGTACAAAAACATCCGGTTTTCTTAATAAATCCAAGCAAAGAAGCAAACACATTAGATTTTCTTAATGCATGAATATCAAAATCATATTCCCTTAAATTAGGAAATACAAATGCTTTATCAGGGAAAGTTTGTGTAAGCATTTCACAGGGAAGTACGTTTCCAGTCTCACTGATAACTATCATGTTTTTACCGGCCACACAATTTAAGACTTTTTTATTTTCTTCTAAAATCTTGTAAGTTATGTCATAAACTCTGAAAATCACATTATCTAAAATCCTGAAATATCCGTTAGTCTCATTTCTTTGTTTATACCTTGTTTTTATATGGGTTACAGCATCAAGATATTCCTGTGGTTTTATGTTTTTTGAGTTATTGTTTCTAGGATCTCCTCTTATAATGCCGATATTCACCGGCAATCCAAAATCAGCACTAATCCGGTCAATAATGGTTTTTATATTGTCTTTGTTATAACTGCAATATGTAAGATTTATCCGGAGTTCAAGATTTTTATTTATTTTAGCGATTTCTTTTATCAATGCAATTGTGCTGGTTAACTTTTCATAATTTCCTTTAACACCGCGTATTTCATCATGTTTTTCACCTAATTCATCAATAGAAACTGACAGCTTAAGTTTCAATTCCGGGTTTTCACTAATTATGGCCTTTACAGTTTGCACACATTTTTCCGGCAACAGTCCATTTGTGGTTAAACCCAAAGACCTGGTACGGCAATTTTTATAAAACATGTGTGCTATTTCAGGAAGGTCATTTCGTAAAAGTGGTTCCCCGCCGGTGAAAGAAACATGAAATAAACTTTTCCATTTTTTGGTAAGTTTTTCATATTCCTGAGTAGTTAATTCCTGAGGGCTGCCTGATTCTGAGTTTTTCCAGTAAAAACAGGTTTTGCATTTTGAATTGCATTTAGCGGTTACAAAAATAATGGCATAACCAATTTCTCCGGCCACATAAGCTTTAAGCAGTTTTGAAATTTGTGATATCATAATTTAATTTATAGCTTTTTGCGAAATTTAGATTTTAAAAATATTTTTGAAAAAGTATAAACATTTTTTATATTCCCCAGCCCTTTAAAAGCACCGGCAATCCATAAATAGTTTCTCGCAAAGGTGATAAGATATGTTTTTAATACAGCTGATATTGAATGTTTTTCACCAGAATAAACATATTTTAGAAAAGAAAGATTCATGAAAAACAGGGCCACTAAACTTAAGAGTATTAATAGAATACTTATTACAGGTTTAAAAAATGTCAAGACTATAAAAAACAATATTGAAATTTGTGTAAAAAGTTGAAATATTAAGGGGCCTCTTTTGGTGGGCCATTTAAAATCAAGGGTTGCAGGATATTTTAAATGAACGTCCATAATGTTCTGCAACCAAGAAAATTGTTGTTTTAAATAATCTCTCACCTTTGTTTTACAGAAATGAGAAACAGTTAGTTCGGGTACAAGTAAAATATCTACACCTATTTGAAACAGGTTATGGCCGAAAACGAGGTCTTCAGCTATTCTTCTATCTCCGAATCCGCCTGATTTAAAAAATGTTTCCTTTCGGCACATCAGATTGTTTGAACTGGAATGGTTCACGAAGGATTTTTCTCTGAAAATATGAAAAGAAGATTCGTACATGCGGTACTTTGATATAAATTGCGGATTCAGGCTTACTGAATACTTGCCGGCAGCTGCATCAACTGATTTGTCTTTGAATATTTCATCAATCAGGGATAGCCAGTTTTCAGGGACTACGCAATCACTGTCAGTGAATGCCAGTATATCACCATTAGTATATTTTACAGCCATGTTTCTGCCAACACCTGGGCCTTTATTGACTTCTGAACGTACAATTATACAGCCGTATGATTCAGCTACTATTATCGAATTGTCTGTTGAACAATCATCGTAAACTACAACTTCAAAATTACCGGTATACGTGCACGCGAAGATTGATTTTAGGCAGGCCTTAAGGTTTAATTCATCGTTATATACGGGAATAATTACTGATATCATTGTATATGTAAGAAGAGGTGGTTACTTCTTCCTTTTATAAATTATAATTTCCGGATTTGGAATCAGCCAGTCTGACGGCGGATAGTTTTTAACAAAGTTAAACCCTAAAAATTCAGCTTGTTTATTAAAAACTGCTATTTTTTCATATTTTGCAGGATTATTCATTATCTTTTCTAAAGCAGCATAATGCTCAGGGAACATTTCCTGGGATATTTTCGGGTATGTAAAATCCCTGTATTCAAATTCAGAAATTACTACATAATCAGCTTTACCTGCAATTTTTTCAAGCCCGATTATGGCATCTGTAAGGTTAGATTGTATATCTCCTCCCATTAAAAGCCTGAAAGGCGGATTATACTGTCTTAAAATACCAGGTGTCCAGAAATAACTGCGGGCAATTGCTACGGTTTGTTTTGTATCTACATTGTTCTTAATCCAGCCCGAAGCAAGCTCTCTGGTATTTGCAGAAGTATAAAGTTTTAAATAAGCAAAAGTATTGACGGCAGTGCCAAATACAATTGATATTAAAACTGCAAAAAAGATAATTTTACCGGTCAGTTTATTAAATGCCTTTATTTCAGATATTGTTTCCATTAATTTTGCAGTAAACAAAATAAAAAACGGCAATACCGGAAGAGTATACCAGGCTGCCTGATTCTTTGTGCCGGCAATAACATAGTAAACAATAACTGTAGATGTTAAGAAAAGTATATCAAAAACATTTCTTCTTTCTTTGAAAGCCAGGTTTTTAATAAACAGGTAAACAAAGCCTGAAATACCGGTAATAACCAGCGTAAATCCTGCCCCATGAGGTAGATAATACGTTAAATAACTTATCCACCCTTTTCCGTGCAGTAATAATTCTATAGGGTGTGTGGTTGCATTTGAAAACTTGAAATTCATATCCATGTAATAAAGAAATGTTTTATAATCAAAAACAGAATAAGGGCATCCGATAAAAAACCCTAAAGCGCCGGCGCCTAAATAAATCCATAGCTTCCTGGCAAACGCTTTTTTAATATAACTGTTCCCGGGAACAAGAAAATGGGCAACAAAAGGAACAATACCGTATACAGCTCCGCTAAGCTTAGTTGCTGTGCCTAACCCGATAAATATACCTGCAAGCAGGTAGTTACCTGTGGTGTTTTCGCCGGATAGTATTTTAACAGCAAAATATACTGACAAACTGACAAAAAATAACATTATTACATCCGGCCGTACATAAAATGAATTAATGACATGTATTCCTGTAATTGATAATAACCCGGCAGAAATTAATCCGGTTGTTTTGTTATAAGCTTTTTTTACAGTTAGGTATAGTATAAGTATTGTGGCAGTGCCGAAAAAAACTGATAGCAGCCTTCCAATAATGTAAAGTTTATCAGCTTCGCGGAGGTTTGCTATAAGAAAATCTCTTGAGGCAGGGTTTACAATACCAAGTAACTGAGATAGTTTAAGAAAAAAACCTACAATATATACACTGAATCCTCCCCAAAGAAATGCTCTTTTGGGGCTGAAATCCAGTTTTGACGGGTTCATGGCTTCAAGTGAATATATGGTAAGAGGTTCGTCCGGGTTATATGTGGTAAGTGCCTGGTTTTTTGAAGGAAGGCCGAAGTTTATGCCCGATAATCTTAATATTAAACCTATTAGCAGGATAGCAGTTATTATGAAAGTGTTTTTTTTCATTTACTGGTCAATTTTTATTATTTTCCCTTCCTGACGGGCAGAAGCTTCTGCTGCGGCAAGAATTTTTACTACTCTTAGACCGAAAGCGGCGTCGCTTTTTGGAGCTTTTCTTTTTTGTATGCAATCAAGAAAATCACAACATTCTGCTTTAAGCGGTTCAATAGCCTGTAAATGAGGGCTAATAATATCACCTGATCTGTAAGACAACTGAAACTCACCGAAAGTTTCCGGGTTTCTAACTACGCCTTTATCAAATATCTTTATTTTCTCTGCAGGGTCAATATCATCATAGATAACCATTCTGTCGCTTCCTATAACAACGGTTCTTCTTAATTTGCTTGGAGCCAGCCAGCTGGTGTGGATATGCGCCAATACTTTGCTTTTGAAAAACAAGGTTATATAAGCCACTTCGTGAATATCTTTTCTAATGAATGACTGGGCATGGCAGCTTACATGGTCCGGCAGTTCATCAAGCCAATAAGCTATTATGGAAACATCGTGGGGCGCCAGATCCCAGATAACGCTGACATCAGGCTGGAAAAGGCCTAAATTGACTCTTGATGAATCAATATAAAACACTTCACCCAGGTGTTTTCTATTTAGGATATTTTTCATTTCTATTACAGGAGGGCTGTACAAAAAGGTGTGGCTGATTAATATATTCCTATTTCGTTTTTTTGCCAGTTCTACCAGTTCTTTTGCCTGTTCTACTGAATTGCATAAAGGTTTTTCTACAAGCACATCTTTATAATGCTCAAGGGCTTCTTTAACAAGTTTATAATGTGTTGAAACAGGTGTGGCAACAACAATACCGTTTATTTCTTTATCCTGCAGAATATCAAGATGGTTTTTTGTAACTATAGTGTCAGAATAACGGGTTTTTGCATTATTAAGGTTCTTATCATTTAAATCACAGATATATTTAAGCTTACAGTCCTGTATTTCATGGAAATTCCTGGCAAGATTCGGGCCCCAGTAACCATATCCAATAACGCCTATCTGAATCATTTGAGCTCCTTTTTATACTGAGTGAATATTATTAGAAAACTGAATAAAATTATACTACTTAAAACGTGCTATTTCAATGGTTTTAAGACGAATAACCGTATCAGATCCAGCGCTGTTTTTAATATTACGCCTATATTGTTGCCAGTACCAGTACCATAAATTCTTGGTTGATGAGCTATTTCTACTTCAATGGATCTAAATTTGTTTCTTTTTACATAAATAAATATTTCTGCGTGAATGAACGCGCTTCTTGCAATAAAACAGTGGTCAGCTAAAATTGAACGTTTGTACAATGCTACGCTGTCAACATCTGTTACTTTTTCGCCGGCAAGTATACTGATGACCGTATTATAAATTCTGGCGTTTAATCTTCTGATGAAATTATCCTTTCTGTGGGCTCTTTTTCCAAGGATAAAGTCAAAATCATGTGTTTTTGGAAGAAGTTTAAATATTTCTTCCGGCGGTATCTGGCCGTCACCAGGAATAAAAAAAACCCACTCTTTGGTAGGTTTTAAAAATACTTCTTTTAATGTCTGGGCAATACCCTGATTGGTTTGATGATGGTATACTTTTATGCGGGGATTATTTTTTGCCAGCTCCCTGGCAACATTGCCTGTGTTATCAATACTACCGTCGTTTATTATTACAATTTCATAATCATCGGTAATTTTGTTTAGAACTTCAATGCTCTTCTCAACCACAAGAGGAATGTTTTTTTCCTCATTATAGGCAGGAATGCTGATGGTTACAGAGTTTAGTTTAGCTGTCATTTTTTATAGAAAGTGTTTATGTTTTCAGCAATAAATAGTATTTCTTCCTTTTTTAGTTCCGGAAAGTTTGGCAGAGAAAGCACGTTTTCAGCTAATTTTTCAGAAACCGGAAGGTCGCCTTTTTTATAACCAAGGAAATTAAATGCCGGCTGAAGGTGCAGAGGGATAGGATAATGAATGCCAGCACCTATTTCATTTTTTGAAAGGTGTTGCATTAACCCGTCCCTGTTGCTTACTTTAATTATAAATTGATGATAAATCGGTACCGAATAGCTTTCATTTGATAGATAACTGACTTCTGGAGCCTTTATAGCATCTTTATACATTTTTACGTTATTACGTCGGTTTTCATTGTATTTATCAAGTTGTTTCAGTTTTATTCTAAGTACCGCTGCTTGAATGGTATCAAGCCTTTTGGTAAATCCGATTATATTGTGAAGATATTTTTCTGACCTGCCGCAATCACGCAAAAGACGGATTTTTTTATAAAGTTCTTCATTGTTTGTAGTAACCATACCGCCGTCGCCATAAGCGCCCAGGTTTTTTGCAGGATAAAAACTGAAACAACCGGTTTCGCCCATTGAGCCGGCTTTTACCCAAGATCCTGCTGTGTTTTTGTATAACGTACCGTGTGCCTGGCAGGCATCTTCTACCACTTTTACATTATATTTGCCGGCAATTTTCAGTATTTCATCCATATTGGATGCATTTCCATATATATGTACCGGGAGAATGGCTTTAATAGTTTTATCTTTTTTCAGATACGCTTCAATCAATCCCGCGTTTATGTTGCCCGTTCCTTCTTCTACATCTACAAATACCGGCGTTGCTCCGGTATAACATACTGCTGTTGCAGTAGCGATAAATGTAAATGCAGGAACAAGGACTTTGTCACCCCTGCCTACATTTAGAGCAAGCAGAGATAATTCCAGGGCGCTTGTCCCGTTATCTACGCCAATGGCATATTTTGTACCGCAATAAGCGGCAAATTCTTTTTCAAAAAGTGTTACGTCTTCACCAAGTATGAAACTTGTGTTTTCAATTACTTTTGCTATGGCTTTTTCTACCTCTGTTTTGATTTCTTCGTGCTGTCTTTTTAGATTTACCAGGTCTACCTTCATTTGCTCTCCTATTTAATTTGATTATTTATACGGTTTATCAGTAAAATTAAACAAACATTTTAAATCTTTTACTTTTTTAGCTGGTTTCGCAGGATTGCCGTAGGCAACAGAGTTTGGTGGAATATCTTTTGTTACCACGCTGCCGGAACCTATAAGTGAATTTTCACCAATAGTTACAAAAGGCAGAATGGTCACATTTACACCTATCTGCACGCCTTTCTTTATTACCGGCCCCTTCATGCATTTTGAGGAAAAATTACAACCCGGATGAGGATCGTTTGCTATTGTTACTCCGGGCGCCATAAAAGCTCCGTCTTCTATAGTTGTATATTGCGCTATGTAGCAATTGCAATGTATTTTTACGTTGTTGCCTATTTTACAGCCGTAATCTATGACTGTATTGCTCCATACCTGAAAATTATCACCAATTTCATTTTCTTCTCTTATGACTACATTATGGCCGGTTTGTAGATTTTTTCCTATTTTTGAATTTGAATACAGCATAGAGTTTGAACGAACATTAGCTCCGGGGCCTAATACTGTTTTTTTTGGTTTTTTTATTCTTGGTGTTACTATTCCCACTCTTGCAGTTTTATCAATCTTGCAGTTTTTCATGTTTTTTTCCTCTAAATATTATTTGTTTAGCTGTATAAGCAAAGAAAATCATTATAAAAGGTTCTATGGGTAAGCGGTAACGTGCTATAGGTGATATTAAGTTATGCATTAGCATAAAATATATGAAAAGAACTGTTAGAGGCATATATAATAATCGTTGTTCTTTTGATTTTATGAAACCATATAACGCAAAACCCAGCCAGCAGATATGAATTAAAGATATAAATTTTCCGATTATTACTGATTTTTTTGCCGCGAGTTCTTTTCCTACAGGCTGAAGCCAGAAACGAAAGAATTTTTTTACAGAAAGCTTTAAAAAACCAATAGGACTGGCTTTTATATTCTTTAATCCAAGGTTGAAAAGCAGCTTGTCCGATACTACAGGGTTTTTTACTTTATCTATTTCTGAGATTTTACGGAAATATTCAGCTTCCGAATCCAGCCATTTCCCATCCCAGGGCAAATAGGTGCCTGACCAGAACAATGCTCCGGAGCTGGTATTAATAAGCAAAAAATTGCCAAAAGCATAGTAATTTCTTACGGTCCAGGGGATTACAGGTACTATGGTAATAAGCATAAAGAGTATCAAAGACCTTGCCAATTTATAGAATCCGTACTTTTTATTGTAAACCAGCAGTATTCCAGCTGATAGAAAGAACGGATAAAACACTAAAGTTGACCTGCAAAGATTTGCAATTCCAAGAATTATAGCGGCGGAAATGAGCAGAAAAACATTTTCATTTTTTACGCCTATGATGATAGCATATATCACGGTAGTTAGCAAGAAAACAAAGAGCGTTTCAGAGCCGATTATCCCTGTATAAACTATCAATGGCGGATAAAAACACAAACATAAACCGGTTATAAAGGCTACCCTCTTTTGAAACAAAATGTTTGCGGTCAAATAAACCACAATAACAGTAATAGAATCAAGAAAAGCATGGGCAATTTTAACAAAAAGGTGGCTATAACCGAAAACTGAATATATAAAAGCCAGGAACAGTGGATAAAGCGGCGGCCTGGTTGATGTAGGATGTCTGTTTGCTTCAAGAAAACCATTTCCGGAAGCTATATTTCCTGCTACCGCATCCCAGGACACCGTGTCATCATAGCTTACCGGCCTTGGCGGTGACAAAAAAACGTATGTCAGCCGTAAGCTTAACGCAAGGATAAATAATAGAATTATTGCTTTTTTGTTTTCTATAATTTGTTTTAACATGTTTAGTAACTTAATTTGTTTTTCTATATCTGATAATTTTCACTCCGGAAAGAAATGTCGGAAAATACCTGGGTAAATACAGTTTTTTTTCTGCTGTAAAACCCATAGCCGTAATAATTTTTTCTAAAGTGTATATAGTATGATGATGTTCCCCGGCGCCGGGACCGCCTTCTTCGGAAAATGTCCCTTTTAACATAAATCTACAAAGTTTATAGAAAAACGTTTCGGTTGGGCCTACCACAATCAAAGAACCGTCATCTTTTAATACCCTGTGAATTTGTTTTATGGCAGGCTCACAGTTTTCTATGTGTTCGAGAGTGTCCATAGCAAAAACCACATCAAAGAATTTGTCTGCAAAAGTAAGCCTTGCAACATCAGAAACTTCAAAAGTACAATCCGGAATGGACAAGTTTTTTATATTTACGTTTGTATCTATTCCGTAACATTCGCAATTATGCCTGCGCTGTACTTCTTCAAGCAGGTACCCGATACCGCAGCCAACGTCAAGGATTTTATAACCGTTTTTTAGCCGGCCTAAGATTACCGAATATTTAATCCTGTCCCAGAAATATTTTTTTACAGGTATAAATCTGCTGTTATATTCCGGTACTATTTCATTAAGAGGTTTTTTAGATATTGCGTTCATTGTTTTTGTTACTTTCCGCGCTTTAAAAGATAATACGCATTTAATATGTTTTGTATAAACTCGTAAAAAGATCTTATTTTCATTAATCTGCCGATTAAATAGCCGGGCCTGAGATAAAAAGCAATTATTGCCTTCTGTTTTATTTTTTTAATTTCTTTTTGTGTAAGTTGTTTTGTGGACATAGCAACTTTCGTGCCGGATTGGTCCATAGTAATGAAATCATCTTTAATAAGGCCAAGGGATAATGCCTGTTCTCTAAGCTCAGTACCTGCCCTGGGTACTGCAACATTGAAAGATGCATAATCAAGGGGAAGGGTTTTTATAAACTGTAATGTTTCCTGCGCTGTTTCTGCGGTTTCATCAGGCAACCCGAAAATAAAAGTACCTACAGTACGAATTTTCAGTTTTTTGCATATCGCTAAAGTACGCAGGATATCTTCTTTTGTGTAGCCTTTTCTGTAACTTTCCAATATTTTTTCGCTGCCGGATTCTATGCCGAGAATCAGCGTATGGCATCCTGAAGTCTTCATTAACTTCAGCACTTCTTCGTTTAATACGTCTACTCTTGAAAACCCAAACCAGGAGATGCCCAGTTTGGTTTCAATCATATCTTTTAAAAGTTTGTTAGTTTTGTTCTTGTTTGCACCGAAAGTCTGATCCACAAAAAATACTTCTTTTACATTCAGTGACTTGATATATTTTAATTCTTCTATGATTTTTTCTTCCGGCCTGATTTTATATTTGATTTTCCCCATTATGCAGAAACTGCATTTGTAGGGACAACCAAATTCCGTAAGCACTGAACAGTATTTTTTTGATGTAGTAAAGGGGTATCTGTAACCGATTTTCAAGAATTCTTCATGATACGGGGTTCCGGCGAGGTCAAACGAATTTGATGTGTCTGCATTCAGCAACAGTTTATCATTTCTATCTGACTCTATATAATCAATAACTGATTTTGATGTAAAATCTGTAATTATAGCATCAAAAATACTTAGTTCTTTAAGATATTTGTCAGGATTTTCAAGCAGAATATCTCCTGAAGCCACAAGCTTGCAGTTTAGATTATTTTTTAGCGCTTTAAAAAATTCAACATCCTCATCCCAGGACACAGCACCAGTAAGAGTAATTATATAATCAGGGTTATAGTCTTTGATTTGCGCCAGCATTGTGTGTGCTGAATAATTTTGTACTATACCGTCAATAAGTTTTATTTCACAGTTAATTTTACGCAGGTTAGCGCTTATGATTAATAAATCAATTGGTTGGCTTATATAATTTGCCTGGGATATTTTACTGCAGTAATAATCCCTGATGTAAAGGTTTTTGCCCGGAGGATTTAGGAGAAGTATCTTTTTCATTAGTTTAAATGTTTTTTCAGCGTTTCCCACACCTCTTGCACCTTTATTTCTTCTAGGCAAAGAGGATAGTTTTTATGGCAATAGAATGTTTTATCTTCGTGAACGTTTATACAAGGGCTGCAGTCAATGTTTTTAAAGAAAACAGTATGAGGTTCTTTGCTGTGACCGTACAAAACGGGTGTTTCAGGTCCAAAAAATGATATTGTAGGCGTTTTTAAAGCAACAGCCAGATGTAATGGACCGCTATCGTTTGAAACAAGCATTTTTGCATTTTTAATAATAATTATCAGTTCTGAAATAGTCATCTCACCTGACATGTTTATCACTCTGGGATCATTTATCTCAGAAAGTATAGCATCTGAGTTTATCCGTTCTTTTTTGCTTCCTACATATACTACTGTGTAGTTGGTATTAGTAAGAATTAGTTTTGTCAGTTCAATAAAATTTGTTTTTGGCCATTTTCTTGATAATGCCAATTCCCCGGCGTTTGGGTTTATACAGATATATTCTTTTGAAATCAGTTTATGTCTTCCCAGAAGTACCGGAGTTTCCACAACCTCGTTAAATAAAGGTTTAGGTTCCAATAATTCCAGGTTTTTATTTTCCGGGATACCCAGTACACTGGCAAGATTATAGAAATTCTGTGTGACATGCCAGTACCTGTTAAAGGGCACACCAATAGTATGTAAATGGCCTCTCCAGACTTCCCAGGCCTTGAACCCTATTCTTTCCTTAGCGCCGCTTAAATAGGTAACAATAGCTGAAAACCGCGTAAAAAACTCAATATCAAATACAATGTCAAGTTTTAAACTGCGCATCTGATAAACAATTCCAAAAAAACTTACTATGAACCCGGATATACCTTTATCTATGTTCAGGGTAATTATATTATCTACCGGTTCAAGCATCTGCACTATTTCCCTGTTTCTTGAAAGGGTGAGGTAATGAATTTTAGAGTCCGGATATTTTTCTTTTACTGCTTTTAGAAGCGGGGTTGATAGCAAAATACTGCCCATACCCCAGAACTTAATAAAAAGGATATTTTTTACGTTTAGCGCATCAAGTTTCACAGGTTTATGAAATGTTTTGAAAAACAGTTCGAGCACAGAAAATAATGTGCATAAAAACCATCCGGCATACTTATCAATCAGCTTCATGATTTGGAAATTCATAAGTTAACCTTAAACACCTTTATTATCTATATATACTTTATGCCACAACTCCAGCATAAGCAAAGCCCATATTCTGTACCCATGGTCGCTTTTTCCGGAAATATGGTCTTCTAAAAGATTTGACACTTCTTTCTTGTCAAAATATCCCCTGTTTAATGACTTGGAATCCAGTAATACCTGCCGGGCATAATCTTTTAAATCATGTTTGAACCACTTGCCTACAGGGATACCAAACCCCTGTTTTCCTCTTTTTTGGATTTGTTCAGGCAAGAGGTCTTTAAAAGTTTCTTTAAAAATGTATTTGGAAGTAAAGTTATGAAGTTTCCAGTTTGAAGGCAGTGTGGCTGTAAATTCTATAAGTTTATGATCTAAAAGCGGAGACCTGGTTTCAAGTGAATTTGCCATGCTGGCAATATCCATCTTTACCAGCAGGCATTCCGGCAGATAGGTCATAAGGTCTGTATAAAGAGTGCGGTCTATAGTGTCATTAGCCGGTGAATTTACAAATGTGTTTTCAAGATAATCATAAGCATCATCATCGGCAAAAAGTGCTTTCATTTCTTTTGAGTATATGCGGTTCTTTGTTTCATTATCAAAATAACAGTGCCATATGGCATTTCTTCTTCCGGGTGTTTCAGCTAAAGCAGAAAACATTCTGTTCATATATCGGAATTTGCTTTTAGCATTTGCGCTTTCAGTGTGGGGTATTAAATTTGCAAGGTGCTTTGTCAGGTTTTTCCCCATTAACCTGAAAGGAAAACCAAAGTATGCAGAGCCTTTCATGGCTTTATGCCTGAGGTAGCCGGCAAAGTTTTCATCTCCACCGTCGCCGTTTAGGGCAACCGTAACGTGCTGACGGGTAACATTGGCCACGTAATATGATGGTAGCGATGAAGTGTCTGCAAAGGGCTGGTCATAATGCCAGACAATTTTTTCCAGAATATCTACGAAATGGGGTTCTACGGTAAATTCATGATGTTCTGTTTTATAATGGTCAGCCACAATTTTTGCATAAGGAAGCTCTGAGAATGTTTCTTCTTTAAAACCAATAGAAAATGTTTTTACAGGCTTGATTGACAGCTTGCTCATTAAGGCAACAATAATGCTTGAATCAAGCCCGCCGGATAAAAAAGCGCCAAGGGGTACATCAGAAATCATTCTTAGCTTTGTTGCTTCAGTTAAAATTTCACGCAGCTGCATTTTAGCATCTTCAAAGGAAAGGCTGGTTTTCTTTGTGAAATCAATATTCCAATATTTTTGAATGTTTGTTCTTCCTGTTTTATCACAGGTTAACGTGTGCGCCGGCTGCAGACGCGCAATAGTTTTAAAAATAGTTCCGGGCCCGGGTATGTACTGGTAGGTAAGATAATTATGTATGGCGCTAAGGTTTATTTCAGGAGTTGCTTCTAAATGTTTTAAAATTGATTTCATTTCTGAAGCAAAAATAAATGAACCATTAATTACTGCATAAAAAAGTGGCTTTTTGCCTATTCTGTCCCTTGCGATAAATAACCTTTCTGCTTTTGTATCCCACAAAGCAAAAGCAAACATTCCACGCAGATAATCTACGCATTTCTCCTTGTATTCTTCATAAAGATGCACTATAACTTCTGTGTCTGAGTTTGTTGTAAATTTGTGTCCTTTATTTTGCAGTATTTCCCTTTGTTCCTGAAAATTATATATTTCCCCATTTAAAACTATCCAAATGGATTTATCTTCGTTGCAAATGGGCTGGTGGCCTGTTTTTAGATCAATAATTGACAACCTGCGCATACCCAGGGAAATGTTTGATGCTGTAAAAATACCTTCATCATCCGGGCCCCGGTGCTTAATAACACTGCACATAGCCCTTACTGATTCAGGATTTAATGGTTGTTTATTAAAATTAAATATTCCGCAAATTCCGCACATTGGTTTTAGGCCCTTAGTGTTTCTTTATACAGTGTTTCGAATTTTGAAGCAATAATTGGCCAGGAATAATTTTTTCTAATGATCTCAAGGCCGTTTCTGCTGATTTTTTCTATTAGTGGTTTATCCTGGATCAAGTTAACAACGGTTTTTGAAAAATCTGCAGGAGAATCTGCAACCAGTATGTTTTCCCCGTTTTTAATCTCCTCTATTCCCGCACAAGCAAAGTTAGTAGCTACAGTAGGTATACCCATTGCCATAGATTCAATAATTTTAAATTTCATGCCGGTACCAATACGCATTGGGCAGATATTGACTGTTGCTTTGGCAATGTAGGGTCTGATATCTTCTACATAACCGGTTACGGTAACGCTTTTATCTGTAGCAAAACTCTTTATTTTATTTATTGGATTTTTGCCTACTATGTAAAGCCTGATATCCGGAAGCTTTTTCTTTATTAAAGGAAATATATTTTTATAAAAATGAATAATAGCGTCTGTATTTGGCTTGAAATCCATAATGCCCCTGAAAATAAGTGATGGGTTATCTTTTGGTGCTTCTTGGGGTGTAAAATATCCGGTATCTACTCCTATAGGAATTACAGTAATATCTGCCTGTTGCCCGGATCCTGCAAACAGGGCGCAAAGCCAGTCTTTATCAACCGAAGAAACTACTACCGTTTTATCAAACCGGGATATTATTTGTTTTTCGTACTTTGCTATTTTTTTCCATTGCTTAGAAAGATAGATTTTTTTAAAAAGATTTCGTTCTCTTTTTTTGTTGCGCAGAAAATGCAGTGACATAGCATCATAATTGCATAAAACTGCCGGTATACCTTCAGGTACTGCTTTTCTGTATCCTGATGTTGTAAAGAAATTAAAGTGCACCAGGTCAAACCTTTCTTTTTTTATTATATCATGCAATTTATCAAATGCTTCTTGTGCGTAAAACTGGTTTATGTTATAAGGTATATTTTGAAAATACATATTCCAGAGCCTTAAAAATGCTGATTTTGGGAGTTTCTTATAACTTGTTTGTACGGTTTTACAATATTTAAGGAGTTCAGGAATATAAATTGTGTCTGTATCTTTTTCAAGCAGGCTAAACAAATGTATTTCATGCCTGGCAGATAATTCTTTTATTAGATTAAAAGCCATTAGCTTTATACCTTCAGCTAGCGGATATGGAAAAGTATGCGTGAAAAACAGTATTTTCAAATTATTCCTACTTCCTTATATAATAGCTCATATTGCTTTCTTACTATATCATAGTCATAATTAGAAGCAATCAACAGCGCTTTTTGAGCATTTGTTTTCCTTAAAGCTGGATCTGCAAGGTATTTCTTTATATTTTCAGCCAAATCGTGTGCATCATGGTTTTTATGAAAAAGTGCAGTGTTTTTAAAACAGTCAAAAGTACCATAATCCGGCACGCATAACGGCACCCCTGCAGAAGCGGCCTCAAATACTGCACTGCCCATAGCTTCGCCATCTTCATCTGAAGAATTTAAATACATGGTTGCCGCAACAAAGGCATCTAAAAAGTCAGTCCCTCTTAAATGCCCTGTAAATATTACGTTTTTAATATCTGCGGATATATTCTTGCCAACTTTAAAACCGCTATACACTTTATGGGCCTGTAAATTGTCTTTGTATCCTGCTATCAGGAGTTTAATACCGGCAATTTTACAAGCTTCTATAATAATTTCAGGGTTTTTATGGTAACTTGTTCCTATACTGAATGCAAAAGGTTCATCAGAGGCAAGGCCAAACCTTTTTCTGAATTCAGCACCGTTTCCTTTATTTTGTGAATAATATTTGTAATCTATAGGTAGTGGTATCAAAACCAGTTTTTCCGGTTTTATGCCCTGATTTGTATAGTTATTTAGTGCAAATTCGCTCTGAACTACTATTTTGTCATAATGGTTAAAAATAAACCTGCGGAGCATAGTTGCATACCATTTTTGGCCAATAAAATTATTATGAAATGTATATACAGAACGTTCGGCAAAAAAACAGGCTATTTGTGGAAATGGAAATCCCCTGCCATGTCCGTGTACATTCTGTTTCCAAATCTTCCAAATTAGCCCAATAAATGAATTTTTATCTATTGTTACTATTTCACCGTTAGTAATATCCGCACCAATTTTAAAGTAATCGGCTTTTTCTGTTGAAGCATAATGTGGGTAAAACGGCGCAATAATTTTCATTTTTTATCGTTTTTTGGGTGGTTTAAAAAAGCATAAAATATATTACTATTTCTAGAATACTTTAGTATTAAAAGTAAATTTGTAATTTTAATGAGTATTGCTAAAATAACTGCCTGTAAAAATCCGTTGTATTTCAAATAATACTTAATAGTATCTTCATAGTAAATTTGAGAAACGCTTCTTATTCCTTCTTTTTCTACACTCTGTCTTACATAATGTGTTACATTTCCCTGGGGTATATAAAATATTTTATGACCGGTCTTACGTATCTTGATACATATATCATTTTCAGTATAATAAAGTTTAAATCTATCATCGTACCCGTCTATCTGTCTGATTATTTCCATTTTTGCCCACAGATTCGCATCACCGACTACTTCAACCTCTTTTAATTGATTACCAATGTCATTATTATACGTAAACTCATCATTCAATATTTTTTTTGTTTTTGGGAATAGTTTTCCTAAAAATGTATAATTCATTAAGGCTAGCTTATATGTATAATCCTTAGAATAAATAATCTGAAAAGATCCATCTGAATTGTAAGTTTTACATGTAATAGCTCCTGACTCTTTGTTGTTTTCAAGAAACTTTACACATTCATCTATAGTTTTATCGTTTATTAATGTATCGGAATTTAATATTAGTAAGTATTTGCCTTTCGCCTTATCAAAAGCCATATTGTGAGCTTTTGTTAGAAATTTATTTTCTTTGTTTGTTATTACTGTTACTTTTGGAAATTTGCTTTTTACCATTTCTACACTATTGTCTTTAGAAGCATTGTCAATCACAAACACTTCTATGTCTAATGTTCCAGTATAATTGAAAATTGAGTTAAGACATGCTTCTAGTTTATCTTTTGTGTTAAAACTAACAATCGATATCGTTAAGTCCATGTTCAGATTTTAACTGAAAACTCCTTTACAGTATTTATTACTTTTGAAATATCACTATCTGTCATGTCAGGGTATAATGGTAATGTAACAATTTCTTTCCATACACTTTCTGCTACTGGCAATTTTCTATAATATGGTTTGTAAACATCATAAAGATGATTTGGAAAATAATGAACACTAGTAGATATATCTTTTGAAGCCAAGTATTCTGTAAAAGCATCTCTTTTATCTTTTGCAATTTTTACTACGTAATTATGATTTGCACTATCAATACCGGCTTTTTCTATAGGTGTTTTTAACCAATGAATTGAAGCAAATTCCTTATTATATATCCGTGTTATTTCTTTACGTCTGCGGTTTGTATATTCCAATTTTTCCAATTGTACTAAGCCTAAGACAGCCATTATATCATTCATATGACATTTATAACCTATTTCTTCAACGGTGTAATACCATGAATATTTTTTATCAATTTCATTTCTACTCCAAGTGTCTTTATCTATACCAAGCCAACGAAGTGAACGTAATTTTTTTGCCCATTTATCGTCATTTAAAGTAATCATACCACCATCTCCACAGGCAAGATTTTTAACTGCATGAAAACTGAAACAACCAATGTTGCCAATTGAACCCAACATACGTTTTTTATAGGATCCGCCACATCCATGAGCACAATCTTCTATCACAACAATCCCTTTTGATGTTGCTATATTCATTATTTCATCCATATCACAAGAATGACCGCCGTAATGAACAACCAATATTGCTTTTGTTTTATTGGTAATTAATTTTTTAACGCTATTTGGATCGATATTTAGTGTATCTTGTTGTATGTCAGCAAAAACAGGTGTAGCTTTTGAATACAATATAGCATGATTTGAAGAAACAAACGTCATTGGGGATGTTATAACTTCACTACCTTCAATATTGAGAATAGTTAATGCTAAATGTAAAGCAGCTGTACAGGAATTTACTCCAATCGAATGTTTTACTCCAATAAACTCTGAAAATTTATCTTCAAACTCCTTTGTCTTAGGACCTAATCCAATCCAGCCAAGTTTAAATATTTCCCTCAAAGCGTTAATTTCACGTTCATCATAAGATGGTTTGAATACTGGAATCATATAAGTCTCCTTGGTTTATTGATTTGTTTTATATTGTTTTAATAATAAATTATGCATATCTTTGATAATTGTTTCCCACAGAAATAGTTTTTCACATCTCAGTTTGGCGACCTCAGCAATTTTATTTCTTAAAATATCATTCTTTAGTATTATTCTTAATTTAGATGATAAATCTTCAATATTTTCAGATTTAAATAAAAATCCCGAATTACCATTATCAAGTATATATTGAGCACACCCTGCATCCGATGATACAATAGGAATACCTAAATACATAGCTTCTAATAATACTATTCCAAAACTTTCGTGTCTAGACGGAAAACAAAACACCTCAGATTCAAGATACTTTTTTAGCAAATTATCTCCAGTCAAATGATTAGTAAATGTGACTCTATTTTCAAGTCCATGCTTTTTTATTAAAACCTGTGTATTTTTATAATAATCTGAATCTAATAAATCCCCTATTGCCTCTATTCTCCATTCTGGAAATTCATTTTTTATTAAACTAAATGCTTTTATAAGTAAATCTATTCCCTTTCTTGGAATTATTTGACCTGCCATCATTATTTTTTTATGTTTTTTTATATTTTGTATATTAAATTTTGGTGTTAGTATTTCTGGATTAATGCCATCGGGAATAATACTTATTTTACTTTTCATATATGGGTATTGTTTTAAAAGTCTTTCCGCAGATTCTGGAGATTCACTTATTAGAATATTAGCTGTGTGTGAAATTATTTTAGGTATCAATTTCAACTCACCTATTATTGGTTTATAAAGTTTAAATATTAATGGGACTTCAGGTGTCCATGTTCTTCCAGGATTATCAAGTTTAATCATAATAATGCTTTTTTTCGAAAAACAACGGTATATTAAAGACAATATAGCTGTATTTAGCGTCAAGTGATACATATAAAAACAATCAATATTCTTTATATTTCTAATTATGTAAAAAAACAAACCAAAATAAATTGACAAAATATTAAATTTGGATTTTTTTATTACCTTAACACCATAAAAATCATTGAAATATTTATTTGTTTCACAATTATTTGTTAATAGTGTCACATCATGACCCATTTTAACAAGCCAAGCTGGAATTTGACCCCCATCTTTTTGAATACCAATACTCGGAAAATTTGGGAATAATAAAACTATCTTCATTTATTTCCTTTCTTTTATAACCTTTGCTGGAACACCTACGGCAATACTGTAAGGAGGAATACTTTTTACAATTACAGCACCAGCACCAATTACTGAACCTTTGCCTATTGTAACACCTGGACAAACAACCGCATTAGAACCTATCCATACATCATCTTCAATAATAACTTTTTCCATTTTTGCATTTTGTTCAATAATTAATTTATTTTTGTTTTCGTAATTGTGTTGATATGAAGTAACAATAACTCCAGGTGCTATGAGGACATTGTTGCCAATAGTGATTTCTCCACATCCGTAAAAACAGCAATGATTATTTATATAAACGTCATTTCCTATGAATATTTTTGAAGTTTCAAAGTCGCCTGTAAAAAAAATACATCCTTGTCGTATCCATGTATTGTTTCCTATTTTGATCCCTTTGCCTTTTTTACCACTTTCAAAAGAGACATTTTTTTCTATTACAATTTTATTTCCTAGTTCTATGTTAACCGGACATATTAAATTCATATTGCCATAATACATAATTCCTTTGCCTGTTTTCTTGATTAAAAAGCCATAATAACCTTCTTTAATGAAAAAATACAATCTTTTCATAATTTTATTTGAGATAGTAATTTCTAATAATGATAAAAAATAACCTGCACCGTATAATAAATAACTTACTATTATTTTAGATAAATTCATATCTCATACCTCATTTTTTTACTTCTGCCCAGATAATAATTGATGCTGTTTGCTTGAAAAAAGCTAAAACATAGCCTATCGGTATTAATATCAACCTAAGCACAGTATTTTTATCCGGGTCAAAATATTTTCTTAGTTTTGGATATTTGCATTTTGTTAAGTAATCCCAAAGATATGGTGCAGTTGGGATAACCTTTCTTGGGTCAGCAGGATAAAGTTCTTTAACAACATTAAACCCATGTTTACGCAATGTGTTTTTTAAAAATTCAGGAGTAAAGTGGAAGTAATGCCTTGGCGGGTCCCATCCCAACCAATATTTACCTAGAATAATCCGCTCTAAACTGGAAACATTTGGCACATCAATGGTAATTAATCCGCCTTTTTTAAGTATTCTTTTTGTTTCATTAAGGTTTTCAAAAAGATCAGGCAAGTGCTCTAAAACATGAGAGTAATTTACTATATCAAAATAATTATCTGGGTATTTAGCTTCATTTAAATCACAGGATTTTATGTTTAATCCTACTTCTTTTGACCATTCTGATGCTTTTTGGCTTGGTTCAACACCATGTGTATCAAACCCTAGCTCTTTTAGTTTATACAGAAGTGTTCCACTCCCGCAACCAACATCAAGCACTCTTCCATTACCCACAAAAGGCGGCAGATAGTACCCAATTTGATGTTGAAATATTATTGCAATAAACTTAAGCAATGGTTTTATAATAGGAGTTTGAGGATAATCTGTTACATTGTAGCCATAGATTTCTTTCAAAACTGCTTTTTTTAATAGGTTTGTCAGTTTCTTTTTAAATGATTTAGAATTTGAGATAAAACTTGATGTATCAAAAGGCTGGTAGGAGTAATAATCTCCCGTATAATATTTTCCTATTTCATCTTTTGATATTTGCGGGCATGTATAAATTATACCACAGGACGGACATTTAGCAATTTCAAAGTATTCGTTTTTAAATACCCTTTCTTTTATTCTGTGAATTATAACCGTTTTTGGGTCATTACAGTATTTACAGGTGATGTATTTTTTCATTTGGCACCTTTTTTTAATGCTTTAAATGTTAATCCGCAGGCTAATCCGGGAAACAGCAGGCCTAACATTTGTGTAACTTTACTGCGTACTATAAGAGCAGGATAATCTTTTTTATAGGTGCTAAAAGTTAATATTTTCAGCAAAAACTTTAATCCGGGATTTCCGCCATGAAAAAGTATACCTAACACCCGGAATAGTTTTTCAGAATTCATATACCAGCCGGTAGCAATGACTCGAGTTACATCAAACCCATAATTTTTTAAAAGCCGATTCATGCTTCTTTTAGAAAACTGCCTTATATGCTCAAAATTGTAAGGATATTCAATAAAACTGCATTGTAAACCAAATAACATTTCTATTCTTGACTTCAGGCAGAATAAATTAGGAATACCTATTATCACAAAACCGCCGATTTTTAATACTCTGTACATCTCTTTTATAACGTTTTCCGGAAAAAAAAGGTGTTCCAGTACATCTGCGCATATTATGATGTCAAATGATGCATCCGGATAAGGCAACTCTTTTTCAATGTCACATTGTATTGCATCTACTTCGGCTTCTTTAGCTTTTTTTATGTTAGCCTCTGAAATATCTATACCTTTTATTTCGTCTCCTGGTAATCTGTATAATGTTGATACCCAGCCGTTGTTACAACCAATGTCCAGTATCTTCTGCCCGCCTTCTCTGCCAGCGTTCATCAGTTTAACAAAGCTTTCAAATTTATCGTGTGTTAGATAAACCTGTCTGCCCTGAGGGCTGTAAATATCCGCTGACTTTTCGTAATAGTTTTTAATTTCGGTCATTTTTTATAAAAAAAATCAAATAAACTCATTATTCCCATAAAGTTGCGTTTTATATCAAGTATGCTTTTAATAGTTTTTAACCTGCGCCATAAATAGCCCGGCCTGAAATAGAATTTCCGGTAAGACAGCTTGTGCGCTTTCATAAGAATTTCCTGAGACAACCCTTTTGGTATAAATACAGGAAACCATATAGTGTATTTTGACAGGTCTTTTATATTAAAATCACCATATTGATTTACCACATCCCACAACTCTGTTCCTGGATAGGGCGTTAACAGCTGAAATTGGGCATAATCAGCGTTAATATCAACGGCAAGATTAATAGTATCCATCATGCTTTCCCAGCTATCTTTAGGCAACCCCAGTATAAAAGTTCCCCTGGCTTCCATTCCTGCTTCATGGGTCCATTTAAAAGCATTTTTTATCTGTTCAATAGTAATTCCTTTTTTTATTTCATCTAAAACCATCTGATTTCCGGATTCTATGCCGTAGGATATATGCCAGCACCCGCTGTCTGCCATCTTTTTAATTGTTTCTTTATCTACCAGGTTTACTCTCATCCAGCAGGACCACGATATTTTAAGAGGTTTAAGCATATCGCACAATTTAAACACCCAGGTTTTACTTAATCCAAAGGTATCATCCCAGAACATTACTTCTTTTGCACTATACTTATCTTTTAAATGTGTTATTTCTGCTATTATATTTTCCGGTGTTCTTACAGTAACGCGTTTTTTAAACACTTTTGAACATGAACAGAATGTACATTTATAGGGGCACCCTCTTCCGCACATAATAGAAAATGCCGGTAGATACTTATAATGCATTACAGAAGGCTTATATATTTTCCAGTTCAGCAAATGCCTTGCAGGCAGAGGGAGGGCATTGAGATCCTGTATTCTTTCCTGAACAGGCGTAAATACGTGGGTTCCTTCTTTTTTGTAGACTATTCCTTTTACTGCTGAAATATCTGTCCCGGCTTCAAGGGCGGCCGTAAGCTCTACTATGGTTTTTTCCCCTTCGCCAATTACTACAATATCAACATTTGTATCTGCAATTGAATCTTCAGGGCATGCAGTTGGGTGCGGACCGCCAAGTATAGTGGTTATCTTTGGGTTCAATTCTTTGGCTAATTTACATGTTGCCAGGGCACGGTAAAAGGTTGGGGTATAGGCAGTAATACCCAATATGTCCGGTTTCCATTCTGCCAAAGTCTTCTTAATATCATCTATTGTTATATTAAGCGCGGCGCCGTCAATTATTTTCACTTCATGTTTATTTTCTAATACCGCGGCCAGATAAGCAAGACCTAAAGGAGGCAAATAAGAGCCTGCCCTGGCAAGTTTGCCGTATCTTTCTTCTCCCAACATTGGCGGAAACACAAGTAATATCCTCATCTTATTTTCCTTAATCTCCATTTAAAAAGATTTTTTAACATCTCAAATGATGCCAAAATGTTTATTTTTGATTTTCCTTCTTTTCTTTTTAAAAATGTTACGGGCACTTCTTTCATTTTACCTTTTAAAACACTTGTTTTGATAATAATTTCACTGTCTAAAAACCAGTCCTTTGATTCGGGTTGTATCCTTTCATACCAGGTTTTTTTAAATATTTTAGGATTACTGCCGTTATCTGTTATCGGCGAAGGAAATAAAATATGAAAAATAAAATGAAAGAACCTTGTGTTTAAAGTTCTTAATAAAGTGTCTTTTCTGTTTGTTCTTTTTCCCTGGCAGTATTCCAGGTCATTCATCCGGGCCTCGTTAAATACTTCATAAACATCATCCGCTGATATCTGCCGGTCTCCTACAGAATAACCTATAAAAACACCCTTTGCTGTTTTCAGGCCCTGAAGCACACCATGGCCATACCCCTGATTTACATCAACTTTAACTACTTTTATTTCCTTATTATTCTGCGACTGCCGGGCAAGAATTTCAGGGGTATTATCCTGTGATCCGTTGTTTACAGCTATCAATTCAAAGGTTAATTGCTTGTTTCTAAATGTATGAAGTATGTCATTGCATACAAATTCTGCATTTTTTTCTTCGTTATAAAAGGGTATTACAAGTGAAAACTCTATATCAGGGTTCATGGTTTTGAAAACCTTATTTTGATAATTTCCATAATGATTTTTAATGTGTGTGACCAGGGTTTCAGTTTTGTATCCATATCACAAGCCCATTGCACGGGAAATTCTTTGATTTTATAACCAAGTTTTTTTGCATACACAAGTATTTCTGTATCAAAAGTAAATCCTTTTATTTTTTGCCTTTTGAAAAGGTCCCTGGCGCAGGAGCCTTCAAATAGTTTAAATCCGCACTGAGTATCTTTAATGCCGTGAAGCCCGATAAATATTTTCACAATTTTATTGAATATTCTGCCGGCTAAGGTTCTGTAATACGGCTGTTTTACTACAATATTTGACTCTTTTAGATGCCGTGAACCTAAAGCTATGTGGTTTCCTTCATTTAATGTATTTATGCCTTTTTCAATTTCTTTAAACGGAACGCAATAACCTGCATCTACAAAAAACACATATTTTCCTTTTGATTCCAGAACTCCTGTCTTTACTGCATGGCCCTTGCCCTGATTGAGCTGATAACTTATCAGTTTAACATTTGGATTATTTTTTTTGAATTCTTCTACCTTTTGAACAGTATTATCTTTGCTGCCGTCATTTACTACAATGACTTCAAATGTGTACTTTTGAGTATTGAAATAACCGTAAATCATTTCCAGATCTTTGCCTATTTTTTTTTCTTCGTTATAAGCAGGAACTATGATTGACAGATAAAGCTGATTATTATTTGTTTCCACTAAATCTCTCCTTATTTAAGCAGGCATTTTACAAGTAAGCGCTGTGTAACACCTACCTTAAAAGGTATTGCTTTATCAATATCAAGCACGCTGGCTATCATTGAAATATACTTTTCTTTTTCCCTTACATATTTGCCAAGGTCATTAGCAATCAGCATTCTGCCGAATAAATTATTTTTTGACTGTTTTATAGGGTCTGCAAGAATAATCATTTTCCTTGTCACGCGTTTTGCTTCATTTAGTGAGTTTATAAACACATCATTCGGCACGTGGTGCATTGTTTCAAGGATTACAGCTTTATCAAAAGATTTGTCTTTAAAATTAAGCCTTGAAGCATCCATGGCAAAAAAAGTCTTGTTATGTTTTTTTATTGCATACTTAATAAATTGCTCATTGGCATCTACTCCGGTATAGTTAGTGCATATATTAGAAGTTCTGCCGGTACCGCAACCTATATCAATAAGCGTTTCATCGTCAGTTAAAGCTAACTCGTTTTTAATAATTCTTGTATAATCCCCATTGATTAAGCCGGGTTCAAAAGGCAATATCACAAGATTTCTTATAAAATTCCACAGATAAGCATTTTTAAGTATTGACATAATTATCCTTTCTGATAGTATTGTTTTAAATCAAATACTTTTATATCGTCATTTTTAAAAACTTTGACCCAGGGGCTGTTGTATTCTTCAAGGTAAACAGCTTTTATACTTTTCATTCCTAATGGTGTTTTAAATACAGGGTTTGTGGTTTCTGTCAGTTTTTCAATAATGGAATTTATGGCAGTGTCAGGATAACTATTAATGTGCAGGAATTTCATATAAAGCACATAACGTACATTTTGAGTTGAGTACAACTTTTCAAGATCTGCCTCAGAGCTGATACTGGAAACATCAATGGTGTTTTCTTTACCTGTATAGTACTCAGAATTAGGATAGCAGTAACTTATATGCCTGGGTGCGCCTGAATTCATTATGAAATCCAGTGTTTTTTTATATCCTGATTCGATTTTAAGTATTTTTATAGCTTTTAATATACCTGAAATCAGTACTGCGGAAGCTATTGCGATTATTACATTTATTGTAGAACTCTTAATAAGGTTAAAAAAACCTATAGCGGCAATAATAGCCATTGAATATTGAGCAGATGAAATCAGCCTGGGCAGGGCAAAAGCGTATGAACCGGTACCGTCATCAATTTTTTTTACTTCCTCTTTAGTTATTGCGGGGCGGCCGCTCCAGAATAATATAGGCACTATAAACTGTGTAAGCAGTATAATGGAGTAAAAATCAAATGTTTTTGCTGAAAAATATATACCCGATGCTATAAAAAACAAGGTTATAATACCTTCATATTCATACAGAATACCCATATAAAATCTGAAGAAGGGCAGTTTCATTGAAGGCATTACAAAATTTCCTGACCTGAAAAATAATTGCCTGAAAAATGATGGAAATGGATAGTTTAATTCTTTCAGTACAACAAATAATTCTTCAATTACAAATAAAGGAATCAGCATTCCCGTACCTAACAGGACAGTCCTTGAAAAATACAGATCAAAACCTAAAGAGAGTTTAAAAAACGCTATGAATTCCCATAAAATAAAAAACAATGGCATATAAAACTGCCTTGTATTACAACAAAATGCACAGCCTATCAGCAATCCGGCTATGAGTAGAAGAGCAAAACTACCGGTTTTTAAGCTTAATAAGTAGAAGTAGGTTGCCCATATATAAAATGCCCCACAAGTTACCTCTGAATGCACTGAACGTGAATATACCAGATGAAAACCTGAAAATGTAATGAAAATTACTGAAAAAAGTGTTAGTAACAGATTTTCATTTCCGGGAAACATTAGATTTGCTGTAAAAAATACACCGATTATTCCTAAAATACCGAAAAAAGCGTTTGCATATAGGGCAGAATATTCAATATTTTTAGTTATTTTTGATGACATGTAGTAAATAATGATATTTAGCGGGTTAGTATCAAACAAATACCGGCCTTTGAAATTAAGAGATTCTTCTTTCATGTCAACTTTTTTCTTGGCGCGTATTAGAGTTAAGTTTTGTTTTAACCATTTTACTAATTCATCCAAAAAAACAACTTCAAGCATTCTAAGGCCGTCATCATAATGAAGTAAACCGCGTCTTTTGAGCTTAAAGAAACGCAGAATAACCGCTATAATCACCACTGGAGCCAAGTAAAGTAAAATGTTGTTCATAGATTTTATTTCTTTTGCTTGAATTGATATTTACCGCCGAGTATTTTATATAACCCGAAAGATTTTATTTTTGCCGTTTTTTTGATTTTATTGGTAATCAGGAGCAAAATATTCAGAATAAAGTTTGTTATTTTGTAACGCTTCATTAATAACAGCATAACCTGAAAGTAATCATTCCTGTTTAAATAATAGTGCATTTTTATTTTAAACTGATAACTCAATAATGTGCTTAAGGGTTTTTCTACTGTAAAAAGAGGCGCAGCTTTTTTTGAAAGCCAGTAATCATCATTAATAAAGTTGCTCCGTTTTGCTATTTCATATATTTCTGTGTTTGGAAATACTATTAATATTTCCACATTTATGCTTTCCGGGTTAATGTTTTTCATCATATCTATGGTTTCTTTTATGGTTTGTTCATTTTCACCCGGGTTGCCTACCATAAGCGCCATAGTAGCTGATATACCGATATCCCGGCACAGATTGAAAGCGTTTATCATTTGTTCTACACTGGCGTGTTTTTTTATGTTTTTTAAAATTGTCTGGGAGCAGGATTCTACACCGAAAAATATGTTATAACACCCGGTTTCTTTCATTATTTCCAGCATGGGTCTGTCTACAAAATTTACCCGGGTGGCGCAGTTCCATTTTATATTAAGGTTTCTGCGTTTTATCTCATTGCAGATTTCTACTACGCGTTTCATATTAGGCGTAAAATCATCATCCGCAAAACCAAAATATTCCACGTTATATTCTTTATGCAGCATTTCAACTTCATCTATTACGTTTTTTGGACTTCTGTACCTGTACTTTGACCCCCAAAATACGGTAGAAGAACAGTAGGAACATTTGTAAGGACAGCCCCTGGAGGTTACTACTGTGCTGTAACGTTTATTGCTTTTTAGCCATTCATCCGGGTTAAAACCGGCCGGGATATATAGTTTCCAGTCTAATAAATGGTGTGAAGGAAACGGCAAAGCATCCAGGTCATCAATAGGAGGCCGTTCTTGCGTTATAACAACCTGTTTGTCTTTCCTGAAAGCAATACCTTGTATTTCTGACAGCGGTTTTTGGTCTTTCAGGGCTTTTACAAGCTCAAGAAATGTGTATTCTCCTTCATTCATAACCAGATAGTCAACATTTGGGTAATTATTAAGTATCTGTTCCGGGAAAAATGTAGGGTGAGTACCGCCAAACACTACAATAATGTTATTATCAACTTTTTTTATGATTTCAGCAACTTTTAGTGAAGCAATACGGATTTCTGTAAGACATGTTATACCTACAATATCCGGTTTCATTGTTTTTATTGTTTCTTCTATTTTCTCATAGGAATAATCATACATATCCAGATAGCTGACCGGCAGTTTTTCTTTTTCAAGCATGGCGGCCAGATACAACAAACCCGATGCTATGCCCGGAGCTACCCTTTTCAATCTGCCGGATTGATTATAAATAGGCATATGGGTTGGTGGTGATACAAGCAGTGTTTTCATTTTACCAGTAAGCCTTTTAATGTTTTAATATCGTTTATTGTTAATGTTTTTGTTGTATAAACTAAAATTAAATATACGGGAACAGTTAAATAATAACTAATAAAGAACCCTGTTGCAACAGAAACAGCCAGCGTAAAAGACAGTAATGTAAATGTATATAAACATTGTTTTCTATTGTACGGAAGTATAAGTAATAGGATGATGGTTTGAATAAATAAACCAATTAGCCCTCCGATAGTAGGGCCTACGGATTTTAAAACCGGAATTAACAACAGATTTGATAAAAGAATTGACGTAAATGTAACACACTGCGTTAACAATAATCTTCCCGGTTTATTAATTGATGTAAAATATGGTGCAAAAAGTGTTACATACCCGATTATAAATAATGATAATGCGGAAAAACGTAAAACCTGAATGCTTTCAATATAGTTTTTACCAAGAAGCAGTAATATTGCTTCCTTTGAAAATGAAAATATAAGCAATGCTACACAGCCAAATATTACACCTAACAGTCTGGTACCGGTTTCCAGCATTTTTTCTCTTGTTTGTAATACATCCGGATGTGAAAAATAATACAAAAACGGTATGGAAAGCGGTGTTATTAATGCTGTTTGGATTAAATTGGGTATTTTTATTCCCGCATTGTAAAACCCTATTTGTGAAGGATCTTTTAGTAATGCCCTTAAAAGAACAAAATCAATACTTGTCATTAAAAGAAACAGAATCTGGCCTACAAACAGAGTTAAAGAAAATTTTGCTATTAAGGGATCAACTTTTATTGAAGGTTTTCTTATATAATCTTTAAGGAATATCAATATAGCTGTAATAAATATGGCTGAAAATGCGAAATTACTGAAAACAATTGTTTTGAATGTTCTAAAACCATAAATTACTAACACAATGGCTAAAATACTTCCGAAATTGCTTCTTAATCCGTCAATAATGGAAAACCGGTTGAATTTGCCCAGGCCCCTGTACATTCCTTCAGATATGTTAAATAATGCTGTTATAACGATGAAAATAATAAAGTAAATCTTTATTTCACGTATTTCAATAGGGATAATGTTAGGAAATAAAGAAGAAACTAATAAAAATCCTGTTCCTGCAATTAGTCCAACAAACATTACTGAAAACAGGCTCTGTGAAAAAATGTTTGCCTTTTCTTCAGTAGTGTTTTTTTCAGGTATAAACCTTGATAATGTAGTAAGCCAGCCTAATGAGAGAATAGGGCCTATGGTGCCAATTAACTGCCATACTAATGAATATTTACCGTATTCATAAGGGCCCAGATATCTGACAATTAATATACCCAAAGCGGCCGTAACAACCATAAATATGTTTTTTATGACCATATATTTTCCGGTTGACATAAAGATGCTGGAGTATAACTTTGAGGTTGTGTTGTTCATGTTTAATACCCTTCGCGGAAATCAATAGTTTATCCAGTTTCTTTTTCTATTGAATAATACTGTATACCTACCCGTAAAAGCAGTGAATGAATAGCGTTTGTTCGCTTCGGGTATTTCAGCGTAAGGATTGGTCCTACGCTTTAGATAAAGTTTGAATCCACGCCTTTGAAGGCGTGGAGCTTCAATGTTTTGTTTTCAATATTGCTTTTACTATATTTTTCAGGAACTTTATTTTTGTGAAACCTTTTAAAAACCTGCTTAAGTGTATTATCACAAAATAAAGGTTTAATTTAATGGATGTTTTTATTATAAACCCCAAAGAACGGCTAAAAAAAGTGTTTAGCATACCCGTGCCTAGCATATTTTTTGAATCTAACCAGGTTACTATATAGGCAATTTCCTTTACAAATTTCTTATAATCATCTTTTAACCACGGGTATGGGCTGTCATCCCAGGCCTCGTAGTTAAAAACGTGGTACTGTTCCAGCAAACTTGGCGGATTAAAACCATGTTTTTTTGCCGCCTCAAACAAATCTGTTCTAGGAGATAGCGTAGCCAGCATAATCTGTGTAACATGGGCATCTGAGTTATCTTCTACTAATTTAACCATGAGCTTGAGTGTTTTTTTAACATCTGCTATAGTTTCCCCGGGAAAACCGCCCATAAATCCGAAATAAGGCGTAATGCCTGCAGTTTTTAGTTTTTTATTTATCCGCAATACCTGCTCTACCGTTATATCTTTTTTTATTTCTTTTAAAATTTTTTCCGAACCGGATTCTACACCTACATAGATGGCATTAAAACCGGCTTTTCTAATTAATTTCAGAAATTCTATGCTGAAATGATCTAAATAATCAGCCCTACAACCGCTATTAAGGTTGATATTAAGGCCTTTCTTTATTATTGCTTCACAGATTTCTGTAATTCTTTTCTTGTTTACAAAAAAATTATCATCTACAAACCCAATAGTTTTAATATTATGCTTATTTACAAGATATTCTATGTGCGCTATTACATGTTCTGCGTTTTGAGCGGTATATTTTTTATGATTAAATACCAGGTTATAACAGAAACTACAGCTGTGCGGGCATCCTCTGCTGGTAAATATAGGAATGGTATCTTCAACAATGTAATCTTCCAGCTTTAAGAGCTGATAATTAGGCATGGGGTATTTATTTAAATCAAAAAACCCTCTTTCCTTATTTACTAAGATCTCTCCTTTTGACTTATAACCAATACCTTCAATAGAAGGGTATTTACTTTGATCTTTCAGGTTATTCAAAAGGTCTAAAAATGTTTCTTCACCCAACCCTACTACTACAAAATCCACTAAGTCATTTTTTAACGTCTGAACCGGCATTAATGACGGATGTACACCACCCCATATTAAAGGTATATTAGCATCAATAGACCTGATATAGCGTGCAATTTCTGAAGCGGACATTATCTGGTGGCCTGTCATACAGCTTATACCCACCGCATAAATACCTTGTTTTGATAATTCGCTAATGATAGTTTTCCAGTCTTTTTGAAGCCTGGTGTCAAGCAAAGTGACATTGTAGTGATAACTGGCCGGGGTAGAAGCATATAGTGTAGAGGCCGGCAAGAGAGCGTTAACATTTTTTACTTCTTTTCTGGGATCAGGCGTTGGGTATATTACCAATATATTTTTTTTATTATTTTCCATTAGTTTATAAAAGTTCTCCCTATTTTTAAGGCTTTTTCCATCAAAGCACTAAGGTCTCTTATTTTCTGAATTTTTTTCTTGTAAGACTGCAGTAATTCATTGTCTTCGGGTAAACCATCAGTGGTTTGAAGTATTTTTTCTACTTTTTCTACATTTTTAAGAAATTCAGAAAATCTTCTGTCTAAACCTTCTTTTAAGCGGTTAAGTATTATCTTTTCTACATCTAAATTTGCCTGATAGTAGTCTTTTCTTGAACCTTTTGTCCAGATTTTCTTTACAGCCTGCCATTGTTCAAGATATTTAATATTTACACATACATTACCTTTACTAATTTTTAGCTGTTCAACAATATCATCTAATGATAAGGGTTTGTCACTTAAGTAAAGGAGAGCATAGATTTGGGTAACAACCTTTGATACCCCTAAACTTTGACCTAAATTTCCTGAACTTTCTATGAAAATGTTGAATATTTCTGAAATATTGGTGTTTTTGTCCATTAATTAGACCTCCTGCGTTCTGAGCGTTTAGAATGTTCTAAATGTATTATATGCCAAAAACAGTAAAAAGTCAATACTTTCTTTATAAAGAGGTAAACTAACGTTAATTGACTAATTTCAATTGAAAATGTATAATTTTGGGAATATTTGGAACTTTTCTTTGAAATCGGCGTCCATATCGCGCAGTGATAAATAGAAAAGGAAAAACAAAATGGATGAAACAACACTAATAATCAAAGCAAAAGAAGGTGATTTGGATGCCTTCAGACAAATCCTGGAAATGTATGAACAAAAAATTTACAATTTGTCATATTATTTCACAAGCAATGGTCAGGATGCCAGTGATTTATCACAAGATACCTGGGTTAAAGCATTAAAACAATTAAAGCATTTCCGACTTGACTGTAGTTTGTATACCTGGCTAAGCAAAATTACTCGAAATACGTATATAGATGTTTATAGGAAGAAAAACAGAGGATTACCTGTTATTCCCCTCATAGAAGAAATTGATTCAAAAACAGATAACTTTGATCCTGTGGAATTTTTAACTAATAAGTATCTTAATGAAGAAATTCATAAAGCACTTCAGCAAATCCCGGAAGATTATAAAAGCGCTGTAATTTTGATAGATCTTCAACATATGTCTTACGAAGAAGTGTCTAAAATTGAAAACGTACCAATAGGAACTATACGTTCCAGGCTAAGCAGAGGAAGGGACATGATAAGAAAAATTGTAAAATTAAAAGGGAACTATTAAGCTGTTTATGCGTCAGTATAAACAGAAGAGGTATATTATGAACTGTGAAAACTACAAGGAATTGTTATCAGCTTACGTAGATAATCACCTATGTGCTAAAGAAAAAGCCATGGTAGAGCTGCACCTGAATTCTTGTGTATATTGCCGGAAAGAACTGATAGAATTGCAATCCTTTGTAAAAGCGCTCCATACAATTAAAGAAAAACCATTACCTCCTTATTATCGTACCCATCTTGATGCAAAACTGGAAGAAGCTGCTATGAGCATGAAAAAAACGCGTATTCCCCTCTATTTCAAATGGCAGTTGATTTTTGGTGTTTTCTTTTTCGGTATTTTAATCGGCGGCGGTACGTTTTTCTTTACAAACCGGATTAGCAATAAAAGTCAAATAACCCTTCAAACCATTAAAATTGGAGAAGTTGGTATATTGTCATTTAATTTGTATTCAAAAGAAAATGTTAAATCTATAGTTTTTAACGTTGAGCTTCCGGAAGGCATTTCTCTTGCAAGTAATCCGCATAAAAAAACATTTTCATGGGAAGGTGAACTGGTGAAAGGTGAAAATGTAATTTCTCTATATGTTAAAGGTAAGTCAGAAGGAAAATGGGCGGTAAATGCAAATTTAACAGAAGAAAATATAGTTTTAAAAGAATTTGTTTTGCCGTTACAAGTGATTGAAAAAAAAGGATAATTATATAGGAGATCAAAATGAAAAAGAAACTTTATCAGATAACCATGTTATTATTTAGCGTTCTTGGAGCTTCCCATGCCACTGATTTTAATTGGGTATCAAGAGCTGATATTCCTACAAGCAGGGGTACGGCCGGGTCTGCGGTAGTAAATGGTAAAATATATGTAATTGGCGGAGCAAATCCATCAGCTGTAGCTACTGTAGAAGAATATAACCCGGCATTAAACTCTTGGGCCTCAAAAGCTAATATGCCTACTGCAAGATCAGGGTTAGTGTGTAGCGTAGTTAATGATAAAATATATGCGATAGGTGGTTCTGAAGGTATGAAAACTGTAGAAATGTATAATCCTTCTAATAATACATGGACAACTAAAAGAAATATGCTTGTTTCAAGAAGATGGCATGCATCTGCTGTTTATAATAACAAAATATATGTTTTTGGTGGTGATGGCGGAGGTGTACTAAACTCCGTAGAGGAATATGACACCATTTTAGATACTTGGACTTTAAAAGCATCTATGCCAACTGGTAGATATGGGCTTTCTGCAGTTATTATGAACAACAAAATATACTTAATCGGTGGATCACCTTCAACACAAAAGATTGAAGAGTATGATCCTGCAATAGATTCTTGGTCAGTTAAATCAAATTTATTAAATGGTAGAAGTTTTCATTCTGCATTTTCTTATAATAATGAATTATTTGTCGTAGGTGGATACACGAGTTTAAGCTTATATAATCTTGTTGAGCAATACGATGCCACGATGGATACATGGACCATTAGTGCGAGTATCTCGATAGGTAGAACACATCTAACTTCACAAGTTGTAAATGATAAAGTATATGTAATTAGTGGTTATGAGTATAGTCCTCTTGGTTATACTTCTTCAGTAGAAGAAGGGTCTATTATAGAATTTAACTCAATAAGTGGTTATATACAAAATTCATCAAGCATTGCAATACAGGGCGTATCTGTATCTTTATCTGGAAGTAGCACCTCAGCAACAGTTACAAACATAAGTGGTTTTTATCAGTTTAACAACCTACCAAATAGTGCGAATTATACTATAACACCAAGTAAAACAGATTATTCATTTTTACCTTTAAACAAGGAATTCTCAAATCTCAGTACTGATCAAATTAATCAGAATTTTATCGGAATTGATTTATCTTCACCTTCACAGGTTGTCTCTCTAAATGATGGATCAGGCACAGATATTGATTTCACTACTTCTACTACAGAACTTAGCGCAAACTGGGACCAGTCAACTGATCCGGAAAGCGGAATTTTAAGATACTGGTATGCCATTGGTACTACCTTGGGAGCTACTGACCTTGTAACCTGGACAAACAATGGAACTTCTTTAAACGTCACAAAAACTGAACTAACCTTAACCGTAGGAGTAACATATTACTTTACAGTAAAAGCTGAAAATACAATCGGATTAATGAGTATTACCACTAACTCTGATGGTTTATACATTAACACTACAACTGATGACACCCCTCCCATTGCTATAGGAAGTGGAAATGTACGTGATGGATCAGGCACAGATATTGATTTTACTACTTCTACTACAGAACTTAGCGCAAACTGGGACCAGTCAACTGATCCGGAAAGCGGAATTTTAAAATACTGGTATGCCATTGGTTCTACCTTGGGAGCTACTGACCTTGTAACCTGGACAAACAATGGAACTTCTTTAAACATCACAAAAACTGAATTAACCTTAACCGTAGGAACAACATATTACTTTACAGTAAAAGCTGAAAATACAATCGGATTAATGAGTATTACCACTAACTCCGACGGATTATATGTGAAGCTACCGGAATCAAATAGTGGGTCAGGAAATGGAGATATCACCCCGCCGATTGCGCTAGGTGGTGGCAATGTACGTGATGGGTTAGCCTTAGATATTGATTTTACTACTTCTACTACAGAGCTTAGTGCAAACTGGGACCAGTCAACTGATCCGGAAAGCGGAATTTTAAGATATTGGTATGCTATTGGTACTACTCCCGGAGATAATGACCTGGTAAATTGGACTAGTGTTGGAAATTCCTTGACTGTAACAAAAACAAATTTAACCCTTATTGTTGGTACAACATATTATTTCACTGTAAAAGCAGAAAACTCTATTGGGCTTTTAGGTACCGCTACTAATACTGACGGATTATTTATTAAATTACTGCCTTTAGATCTTCCCCCAACTATCACAATTATTACTCCAGGAAACAGGCAGGCAATAATGGGTAATTTAAACGTAAAGGCAGAAGCAACTGATGATTTTGGTATTACTAAAGTGGAATTCCTGGTAGATGGCACATGTAAAAACACCAAAGTAGTAGGGCCATACCATTGGATTTGGGATACTACATGTGAAATTGACGGTGATCATATCTTAAAAGTTGTTGCGTTTGACACTTCCGGACAAACCGCAACAACAGAAGTATCGGTCACAATACATCAAAAGCCTGCGGAAGTTGACATAATTGGTGAATTAAGACCCATTGAACCCATAGTAGAACCAGGTACAGGTAAAAAAGCAAAAATTAAATTTGTCGTTGATTTGCCTTCAGACAAAAAACAACAGGAAGGCAGTCAGGCAAAAGTACGTGTAAGAATAACTATACATACATTGAGAGGGTCATTGGTAAAAACATTACTGGATGAAGATATGGCTCTGGGAGAATATCAACAGTTTTGGGATGGTAAAAACTTTGCTGAAGAGGTTACAGCCAGCGGAGTATACATAGTAAAGATTCAAGCCGGCGATTTTAGAGACATGAAAAAAATAATTGTCGTAAAATAACAATACAATAATTTGGTAGCCGAGTGATGCTTTCCTAGAGGTATCACTCGGTTACTTTCATGAAGGAGATTCCTTGAAGCTAGGAATTCAAGTATTAGTAATAAATATTTATCTTATTAGTTCTACAGTATTTTGTGCTGAATCCAGTCTTGGCGGACTAGCAATTTTAACACAACCCATTGGGGCAAGGCAAATAGCCATGGGTGAAACTTTCGTTGCTACTGCAGATGATTTAAACACCTTATATTATAACCCTGCCGGTTTAACAAATTCAAATCAAAAGCTTAGCGTATCCTATCTTCAGGGACTTGTAGACACTTATTATGCCTCTATAAATTTAAGTAAAAACCTTAATAAACATAATACGTTAGCTTTTGGTGTTAATGTTTTTCAGGCAGGAACCATTGAGATCCCTGAATCAGATACCAAATTTACAACAATAAGAGTTCAAGACGATTATCTTTTTGTAGTTGGTTTTGCAAATAATAGTTTACACCATGATTTGTCAATAGGTTCAAATTTAAAAATATTAAATTCAACGCTTATTGAAAAATATGTTGCTACTGCTTATATGTTTGATATAGGGATTCTTTACAAAGCAGACCTTGTAAAGGGGTTGTCAATTGGTTCTTCTTTTCAAAATATTGGAACAGAATTAAAATACGTATTTGTCGGAGATCCTCTTCCTTTAACCTTTAGGTTCGGATTAGCTTACAAACTTCCAGGAAGTTTTTCTAAACTTAGAATAGGCATGGACTACATAAAACTACTAAATACACCTAATAGTATAAACATTGGTGTAGAATACTTACCTTTGAACAATATAAGCTTTAGAGTTGGTTTTAGAAACACTGAAAGTGTGAACTACTTCTCTTTTGGATTAGGTGCCAATTTTGATACCGGCTGTTTTGAGTATAGTCGAACACTAATGAATGAAATGGAACCCTTAAATCAAACAACCATTGCATTAGTATCTGGTAAAGCATCTTTATTTGGTGGAGATACTGAAGATGAATTCAAAAATGAGATATCAGTTGACTTTTCTACAACTTCACATAAGAATATTTTGGATTTTTCAAAGGAAATTTCCAATAACATTGAACTATATGATGAAGTTTCCGATGACTTAAAATTTGTTTATCTTTCTCTTGAAAAGGGGTATTATCTTGAAGCAAATAATATGCTTTCTGAAATTCCAAAAACTGAGATATCAAAACTACTCACTGAAAAACTAAAAATAGTAGTAAAAATAACCGAAGAAATTATAGGAAATGATTCCTTATCAGTAATAGCCCGCAAAGGATTAATTTCTTTCTTTAGGCCCATAGAAAAACCTCAAGATGCATTGATTAAATTACATTATGCTTATGAAAATGCCGAAAAAACAATTATTTATAAAAAATTGTACATTATGCTTCATAATTATTATCCGGAATATTCAAAAAGCGAAGAAATACCAGAAGGTTTTAATTTAATTGATTTTAAGTTATACAAATCATTAGTATGCATATATAACGGTTATTATGATTCAGCTATAAAGGAAGCAAAGGAAGTTCTTGACTTAGAACCTGATAACATTTTAGCATTAAAACGATACGGCTCTGCTTTATACTGTATTGGGCAATCAGAAAAAAGGCCGGAAGCGGTTGAAAAAGCCAGGGATATTTGGAGGAAGGTGGTTGTTTTGTCACCGGATGATAAAGAAATAAAGGAATTTCTTGAAAAGAAGTAAATCCGTTATTTAACAGTTATAAAAAGCACAAAATATTCATATATTGTTCTAAGTATCTTTATTTTTGATTTTCCCACTTTCAAGTCATATCTAAGAATCAGAGGTATTTCAATAACATTTGGCTTTAAAACAAGAGATTTCAGCAGTAATTCTACACCTGCCGTAAAACCTTCTGCTTTTATGAAATCTGCCATGTATTTTTTTGACAATTTTAATAAAATACTTCCGCGATAAGCCCTGAAACCTGTTGTATAATCTTTTATGTTTTTATATGGGTATAGGATTGAAAGCAAGATGTTTATTGTTTTGCTGAATATTTTTCTATGTGACCTCAAACCAATTTCTTTGCCATTTATTGCATATCTTGAGGCAATGATAATATCTAAATTATTGTTTTTTAATAGTATTTCTGACAACTCCTTGGCTTTTTCTATAGGGTGACTGTTATCTGCATCTAGTGTAATCAATATGTCGCTTTCTTTAATAATATTGAAAACATGTCCAAATCCAGTTCTTAGTGCATTTCCCAGCCCTTTATTTACTTCGTGGTTAATTATTGTTTTTGGTATTGTTAATGACTGTAAAATATTTAGAGTATTATCTGTTGAGCCGTCGTTTACAAATATTACTTTATATTCAATGCCGTTAAATTGCTTTTCTATATCAACTGCAATTTTTGATACGTTTTTCTCTTCATTAAATGCCGCCATGAGAAAATATATCATTTTTCACCTACTTTTTTGTTTAGTTCAAAAAGAAGATATTTGGCTTCAATAATGTTTGGTTCTAACTCTAATGCTTTCATGGTATACTCAATGGCACGAATGTATTCATTTGTATCAAAAAACATTTTTGCTAAGTAATAATAAGTAATTGCACTGTAAGGATTCATGTTTAAAGTTATATTTAATTCTTGTATTGCATCTTTCAATAATTTGCGGTTATTATAGGCATTATGCCAGTAGATATATCCTAATTCTTTGTGATAAATATAGTTTTCCGAATCTAACGTCACAGCTTTTTTCAATAAATCTACTTTTTCCGGATTTTTTAGTTCTTTAGATAGTGACAATTTTAAATAGTTATCCGCATTTAATGGGTTAAAAAGAATTGATTTAGCATAATCTTTTTTAAATGCACAGAATTCTGATGTAATGATTAAACCATACAAAGTAAAAATAATCATTAATGAAAACAAAAAAATGCTTTTAGTAGAATTCCCTAATTTTATGATACTTTTGTTTGAGGAATCGATTAATGCAAAGCTATAAAATATGAGAATTAGGAATATATTTATCGGCAAATGCAGGTTCATATCAAATATTGACTGAAAAACAATAACAATAGATGGTAGTAATAAATAGTTTATTTTATGTATTTCTTTAAAATAAAGGGTATAAAGCCAAAGAACTAATAGCAATCCAGGTATGCCAAATTCTGCGGCAATCTGCAAAAACTCATTGTGTGCAAAATTTGTGGTTTTTGAATATCTTAATGTCTCCGTTTCTACAGGAAAGTTGTATTTTGGAAATATTTTTCCATAGTTGCCTAATCCTACGCCTAAAAAAGGATGGTCTGCGGTCATTTTTACTGCTGATTTCCACAAATCCATTCTATAATAAGCCAAAGAGTCGCTGGTTTTCCCATATTTGATAATTAATTTGTCAGTATTAATAGACAATACGGTTAATAATACAATTGAAAGCCCAACGGCACCTTTTAATTTAAACCTTTTGTAAATTAAATAAAATAATATCGGTATAAATACTATTATTACACTTCTTGATCTGCCAAAGGATATACCAGTCAAACTTAGAAATAATGATGTGAGTATTAATATTTTATTTACTTTATTAAGTTCATTTTCATGATTTATTGCATAGGAAGCTAAAAAAACGAATACTGCCGCAAGATAACCATTTACAAAATTTGGATTATTTGGCAATAGACCAAACGGGGTTTCTCCTGTATATACTTGAAATAGTATGGCAAATACCTGAACAATTGAAATAATGGCTAACGTTGCAACTACTTTGGCTTTATTCAGAACGTTTATTGTTAATATAAAAACAAGAACATATACAATAATCTGCATGGTGCTTTTTAATGTTAAATATATACATGATGATGTGAAAATATTTAATATAGTCAACAAAAACATTAGTAAAAGAGGCAAAACAAGATCTTTTGAAAACATAATTAATTTATTTTTACTTAATAATATCAAACCAATAATACTAATGACCACAATTGCGAGAATACTGAATTGAAAGGTCAGTTTGCCCCCACCTAGCAGGGATAAGATCACAAGAATTAATGGAATTGCATAATCAGTTAATCTTTTTTGCATAATAGTATTCATGATATGGATTGTATTTTTTAGTATTTTCAGATTCAATCAGTGCTTCATTCAAATATGAAATATATTTTGTTTTAGCAAATTTATTCATATTTATTTTCATCAGGTATTTATAAGATAACCAGAAATTAGGCTTCATTATTTTTGTTTGTATAAAATACTTTTCCGCAGAAATAATATCTCCTGATTGATAACTAGCCTCACCTAAATTATAAACTTTTGTTGAATTATAGATAGTTAAAACACCGTTAACATAAACACAAATAAGGAATACTATTATTATACGTATAAATAAAACATTATTTCGGGTCAAATTAGAGTTATTATTTGATTCAGATATATTTTTTATGATAATGGCTACTATAAACCAAAACAGTATGCCGTTTGCCGGTATATAAAGGCTGTAATCTATAGCGTTTTGAAGCAAAATAGCTAAAAATGCTATTTTTAAGCTTTTTTCTTTTATTTTAGTGAACAAATAAACTACAAAAGAAAGAAAAATTGATACCCCAATTATTCCGGCTTCGCTGGCAAACTGCAAATAATAACTGTGGGCAAATATGGAATGTAACGAGCCCGTTTTGAATTTTGGGTATACTAACTCAAAAGTTCCAATTCCAGTGCCAAATAACGGGGTTTCCTTGATTATTTCTATGCTTGATTTCCACCAAAGCAGTCTGTTTGCAACATCAGGTTCCATTAACTTAAAAATAAGCAAGATAGCTATTATTACCATTGATCCAATAATTCCTTTCCATCTATATCTGGTAATTGCTACTGCTACCAGGATAGCAATCATAGAGGATATGGATTTAGTAAGAATCAATGCAAAAAAGGCAAATACTATTAAAATAGTTATAAGATTCTTTTGGATTAGCGGCCGGTCTTTTTGTACATAATAAAGTAGTGGAATAGCTAACAACAAATAACCTGCAAAAATATTTGGATTTATTAAAGTTACATCAGGCATTGCTTCATGAGCTATAAAAACCTGGTAATATGCCATAAATACCAACAGAGTTACTATTAAAACAAAATAGCTTAATATTTTATATAAATATTCTTGGGGTATTAAAAGTACAGCGATAAAAATGATGAGGTAATTCAACCAGTTATGAAGCTCGACTTCAGAATTGAATGGAATGTGTGATAAATAAGTACTTAACAGAATCAGGGAGAATAGGGTAAGTGGTATTATTAGAGGCTTTTTGAAAAGATTTTTAGGGTGTTGCGATATTATTAAAAGTATTATTAAAACTGCTGAAATTAAGTGGACAATAGTTTTTGCCCAAATATCCCAGGACCCGTCAAGTAAGGGAGATATAAATAAAATTATTCCTAGAAGTGATGAACCAATAAGGGTGGGTATTTTCACTCTAAAATCTACTTAATCAGGTAATATTTTGGGTGTTATAAATACTAAAAGTTCAGTTCTCTGTTTGTTATTAGATTTATATTTAAATATATACCCAAGGATGGGTAAGTCTCCAAGTATCGGAATTTTAGATATACTTTCTGAATCATTTTCTGTAATTAAACCACCTATTACCAGAGTATCGTCGTCTTTTACCATAACTGTAACATTTGTTTCACGGCTTCTTATTGGCGGCAATTGTCCAGCAGGTGCTGCTAATGGAACCCTAACTGAAGGAGCAACCTTTAAGGTTACCCATCCTTCCGGGCTGATAGTCGGAGTTACTGTTAATGAAACGCCTGCATCTAAAAAGTCCCAAGATTCCTGAGAAGTACCGGTAGCATTGACTGAAGTCTTCTTGTAAGGAACTTTTTCGCCGGACATTATACTGGCTTCTTTATTATTCAAGGTTGTAACCCTGGGATTTGACAATACTTTTGCTCTGCCTTCAGAAATTAAGGCTCCCAATCTGGCGTTAAAAGCTTCCCTGTTTGTTACATATCCAAAATTAAAAGTCCCCCCCGATGTTGGCACGGGAATTATTGATGCAGCTTCCATAACCTGCACTTTTCCTGAAGCAGATATACCATCCTGGGTTGCATTAAGAGTTTTTCCTATGGTTTGTGTTTGAGCTCCTGTAGCTGCTCCTGTACCGGCTTCCGAGTTTAACTTTTGAAGACTCCAGTTTACACCTAATTCGTTTAAATCATTTAAACTGACATCCACTATTCTTGCTTCTATCATAACCTGTTGTGGTTTAACATCAAGTTCTTCTAATAATTTTTCTACAGTTAAAAGGCCTTCTGGGCTTGCTGTTACTACAAGAGAATTAGTTCTTTGATCAGTTGTTATATTGCCTTTTATTTCACGCGCAGAAAGTACTGAGCTTATTTGTCCTTGAATTGTGCCTGCTTCAGCATAATTCAAGGGATAAATTTTTGTGAATGTTATATCTTTCTGACGTTCTTCTTTTAAAGCTGAAGGAGTTATAACTCTGATAATGTTTGAACCAACAGTAGTTGAAGTTAAACTTTTCAATGCAAGAATTGTATTAAAGGCCTGATCAAAAGGAACATCTCTTAAAGAGATTGTTACATTACCTATTACATCAGGACCATAAATTATGTTTATTCCGCTTCTTATAGACATAACTTGAAGCACATCTTTTATGTCAGCATCCTGGTATTCCAAAGTAACCAGTGTTTTTGGTAAGGATAATTCTTTTTTTTGTGTATTTATTGATGATTTCGAAGCAGATTCTGTAGTTTTTGAGGTTTTTGATTTTTTTGCTTGTTTTTGTGATGGTTTAGTAACAGCACTTACTTTTTTTGTGGTTATTGATTTTTCAGGCCCTGGGTTGGTTGCTACAATAGCGTTTTGTTTTTCCTTTACAGGTTGTTCTGAATCGTTAGTTTGGACAGGTTCTGGCTCCGTATTTTTTTGTTCAGAATCAGATTGTGCCACGGGTGTTATAGTATTATTTTCTGTCGGTGGTGGCGGTATAGCAGCTGCTATTTCAGTGATATTTGATTGAGTAGTTAATTCATTTGTTTTTTTGTCTACAAGTGAAATATTAATAATATTGTTTGATTGATTTGTTTCATAATCTACCATTTTAATTAAATCAATAACTATTCTTGCTATTTTCTTGGGTTCATTCTGAAATTGGCCGCTTCTTATACGTTTTATAACATCGCTATTTACTAAAAGCTCTTTTTGTTTAATGTTATGCTCTGTATTAATGAGTTCAGCAACTAATCTTGGTGGATTTGCAATTTTAAAAACATTGTATTTTACCGCACCAGATGTAATTATTTGAATAGTGTTTTTATCTACTTTTACGTCATTGAGGATTAGAAAATCGTTAACAACCTGTGCAAAAGATATGCTTATCATTGTTATCAATGAAATAAATGTAAAAATTCTTTTGCCGTAACATTGTAATTGTTTTTTATTATTCATTTTGAAATGTAAACCCTCCTGTTGAGTCTATTCGCTTTCAGATATTTTATAAGTTTTGCTGAAATTATCATCTGATGTAATTATTACCGTTTTTGTTTCAACATTTCCAGAAAAACCCTTAATAACACGATTTCTGTTATCAAATAATTTTCCGTTTTTCAATATGTAACTACCAAAGGGACCTGATAGAAGGGCCATTCTAAAGTTTTTGTCAATAACTATTCCTTTTAACGACAAAGAACTTAAATTAGGCTTTTCACCTTCACCCGATGATTGCAGTAAAGGAGAAATAACTCTTTTTTCAGTTAATGGAATAAAGGGGTCCCTGTAAGCTTCCCCTCCATATCTATAAATCTCTTCTGCTTTTTTCTCTGGCATCACCAAAGGAGCGGTTTTCCTATTTTGATCTTCAGAAATAGTATATTTTTGTTTTTTACCACATGCAGAAAAAAACAAGGACATACAAATTAAAAAAATAAACAATCTAAAAAATATCACTTCTATTTTCCACCTTTTGTTATAAAAGCTATAAGGGTTATTGACCCAGATATCGTTTTTGATTTATCTTGACCAGCTTGTGAAGTGATCTGAAGGTCTTTGGTAGAAAGCAATCTTTTTTCCTGGCCAATTTCTGCTAAAAAATGCCCAAGAGTATGAAAATTTGCTATGTATTGAATTCCAAATGGTATTTCGTCATATTCAGAGGATACAGTTGTTACGGTAGGCCTAGGCTGGAAATTTTGAATTTTTATACCAAATTTTTCTGAATCTTTTGTTATTCGCCTGATTAAATCAGGTAAATCTTTTGTTTTGGGTAATCTTTCCTGCAATTCTTTTATTTCCATTTCTAATATTTGAGACTTAACTTTAAACTCTTCAAGCTGAAGAGATTCACGTTTTGCCTGTTCGAGCATTTCTATAGTTTCTTTTATTTTTGATGTTTTTGTTTTTATACCTTTGTTAACCGGATTTAATAAAAAATTAAAGTATACGAATATAAAAGCTACTAGACCAATACCTATAAAAATGTATATCTGTTGTTCTTTTTTCATGGTTGTAATGCCTTATAGCTGAATGTCATAGTAAAAGAGAATGTATCAATTCCTTTTGAACCAGGTGCAGTTGCTATGCCACTAATTTCGATATTTCCAAATTTAGGTACACTTTGCAGGTTTGTTATAAAATCAGCTATAGCCAGAGTATCGTAAGAAATGCATGAAATATTTACAAAAAATCCATCAGGACTGGTAGTGGTATTCATGCTGTTTAACCAGATAGGTGGGGGTAGTATTGACATAAATTCTTCCATGAATTTTGGATATACTAGCCGTCCTTTCATTAAATTCTCAATAGTACTTTTTCTTGCTTCCAATTGAGCAGTAATGCCTTTTAAACGATTTACTTCATCAACAACTGTTTTATATTTATTTAATTCCTGTTGGGCTGTATTTAACTCTGATGTTAATGATTTTTCTATGCCGATTCGATAAAATAGAAAAACTATACAAAGAGATACAAAAATACCAATTCCGAGTCCAACAAGTATTATTACTCTTTGTTTTGCTGCTTTTTCTAAAGCTTCTTGTGGTACTAGATTTATTTTTATCATTTTTCTTTTGTGTTTCTTGTAGCTAAACCTACAGCTATAGCATACTCGGACGGATTATCTATTTTAATCGAATGAATATCAATTTTTTTGAAAGGGTCAAATATTTCGCTTTGAATTTTCAGTTCCTGCGTGAAGTACTTTTCAATATTTTTCATACCGGCACCACCGCCTGTTAACAATACGCGGTTAAGAACCTGTTGTTCTCCCCTTTGCGAATAGAAAAAGTCAATTGATCTATGAATTTCCCCTAAAAGGTCGTGTGCGACTGGTGTTAGTACGTTTGATACCTGCAATGCATCTTTATTATCATCTTTTAAAGCATTTTCTTTATCTTCTATAGATACCAGCAGACCATGCTTCTTTTTCATTTCTTCTGCCTGTTTATAATCAGCTTGAAAGTTTTTCTGTAATGCCTTTGTGAATGTGCTTCCACCTATGAAAATGTCCCTTACAACACGTGATATTCCATTTTCAATAATTGTGACATTTGTTACATTTGCTCCAATATTTACAATTATTGTCATTTCTTGAATATCAGGTTCTTTGTTTATTTCATAACAAGATTCTAAAGCAAAAGCATCAACATCAATAATTGCCGGCACTAATCCTGTTTCCTGAAGAATATCTATTTTTTGCTGAACGATGTCTTTTTTTGCAGCGACCAGCACTGTTTCAGTCTTTTTCTGTCCTTCTTCGGTTACTTCTCCAATAATATAAAAACCCAAATTTACTTCTTTTATATCAAATGGAATATATGGTTCTGCTTCAAATTGAATACTTTTTGAAAGGTCTTCTTTGCTTATTTTAGGAAATTTAACATAACGAACGACAACAGAACTGCCAGAAACAGATATGGAGGCACTTTTTGCAGTGATTTTTTCTTGCTTTATTGAATCTTTCAATAAGGAGATTAAAATAGATTTCTTCTCGATGGGATTGACGTCTTGGGATACTACTTCCGCAGGTATTGGTATTGTTTTTGCTTTAACTAAAGTCCATTTAAGGCCGCTACCTTTTAATTGAACCATTTTAATTGAAAAAGAACCTATATCAATGGCAATCAAATCTTTTGAGCCAAGTAGCGAAGAAAAATCAATGTTGAATTTCATATTGAACATATTTTATAAAAAATGCACGTTTTTGTCAATGTTTTAATAATTATAATTATATTATAACAAATAACACAAGAATACAGTTAAAAATGAGCCAAGAGATAGAAAAGGACCAAAAGGAATATAATCATTCCACTTTTTTGTTTTCATAATATATATCAGAACAATCGATGTCATTGTAGCGGATAAGGAACCAAGAAAAAGCGTTAAAATAACTCCCTTTACTCCAAGAAATGCACCTATACCGCTCATTAGTTTTGTATCACCTAGGCCCATAGCTTCTTTTTTAAAAATAATTTTACCTACAAAGCTTATTAATATTAATAACAAAAAACCAAAAACTGCACCTAATACTGAATTAGATATTTGAACCATTATACTATCTTCAAAAGTTTTATTAAAAATAGAAAATAATATACCCAAAGGAATAAGGGATATTGAAAAAAAATCAGGAATAATAAAATAATAATAATCAATTACTGAAATTACTATTAAAATATAAACAAAAACTGAAATGAACAGAAATTCTGTGATAGTATTAGATTTAATAAATATTAATAAAAACGAAAACGCTGTAAATATCTCTATGAGCGGGTATTGTAATGATATTTTAGTGCCGCAATAACCGCATTTTCCTTTTAATAAAATATAACTTATTACCGGGATGTTGTGAAACCATTTGATTGTATTTTTACAGGAAGGACAGGTTGATCCCGGTTTTATAATTGAAAGATTTTTAGGTATTCTGAAGATTAAAACATTCGCAAAACTACCCAAACATAAACCTAAAATGAAAACAAATAATAAAAGAAATAAATGATTATTAAATATCATAGATTTTTAGTCTTTATCTTAAAAAAAAGGGAGATATTGCTATCTCCCTTTTCTGTATTCTTTTTCTGATAACAGGCAATTAGAATGAACTCCAAGCAGCAGAGTTTACTCCACCACTGTTGTTATCATCTGTGTGAAAACTGCAGTTGACGCAGATATCGCCCCAGTTACCTTCGGTGCTGATATTTTCATAGCACCATCCGGAAGTATCTGAAGGTGTTAATGCATCTGGTGAATCCGCCCCATCAGCAGTTACTGCTGATGTTGTGTCCTGGTGTGAGCCCGGAAGCACGCAATCAGGAACTTTCTTTATGTACTTTGGTACAATTGATGCCAAAGTATCATAAGGATACTTACCGTCATTGTCACTGTAATAAATGTTGAGCGTTGAACGAAGGGTACCTAAGTTCCCTTTTGTTCTTCCTTCTTTTGCCTTGTTGACAAACTGAGGAATACGCGGAGCAATAACGGCTGCAAGGATACCCAGGATAACGATAACTACCATCAACTCAATAAGGGTAAAACCTTTTGATTTTCTCATGTGTTTTCACCTCCTATCCAGGTATATAATTGGGATTATATATATAAAGCCCCAAACCTAGTACTATTATTATACTACCAATATGTTAAAAAATCAATGCTTTTCTTAACCTTTGCTCATTTGGTTTGTCAATTCAAACATCGGAAGGAACAGGGCCAGTACCATTGATCCGATGACCCCTCCCATAAATACTATGATTAACGGCTCAATCATGCTGGTCATGCCCTTAACAGCATCATCTACTTCTCTGTCATAAAAAGATGATATTTTAGTTAACATGATATCTAAGGTTCCCGTTTCTTCTCCAACTGAAATCATTTGTATAACCATTGGCGGAAAAATATTGCTTCTTTTTAAAGGTTCAGTAATTCTTTCCCCTTCACGAATTGATTCCCTGGCACTAAGGATTGCATTCTCAATTACCATATTACCGCTTGTTTTAGCTACTGTTTCGAGTGCTTGTAATATAGGAACGCCTGATTTTACAAGTGTACCTAAAGTGCTTGTAAATTTAGCTATACTCATTTTCTTAATCATAAGACCGAATACAGGTATTTTTAATTTAAATTCATCTACTTTCAATCTGAATTTAGGAAAACGTTTTATTGCTTGCTTAAAGCCTATGAATCCCAAAATTGGAAGAATAATTAATGCAATTATGTTATTCTGCAAAAAAGCACTAAGGGCAAGCATGATTCTGGTAGGTAAAGGCAGTTTTACGCCAATTTCTGAAAATATAGCAGAAAACCTTGGAATAACACCTATCAACATAAATGCTGACGCTCCGACAGCAATAAATGCTACAACCGTGGGATACATCATGGCGCCCTTAATCTTTCCTTTTAATTCTTCAGACGATTCAAGATATCCTGAAAGCCTGTCTAAAATAATATCTAAAATACCTCCGATTTCACCGGCTTTTACCATTGAAATATAAAGTTCGCTAAAGGCTAGAGGATGTTTTTTCATTGCATCAGCAATAGAAATACCGGATTCTATGTCTTCGCGGATTTTTGAAATAACCTTCTTAAAATTAACATTTTCAGCCTGTTCTTCGAGAATACTTAATCCTTGAACTATAGGCACTCCTGAAGTTACAAGTGTTGACAACTGTCTTGAAAATAAAGTTAATTCTTTTGAAGGAATGCTTTTTCCGAAAGGGAGCATATTCATTAAAGCATCAAAACCGCCGGCTTTTTTTTCGTTTATTTCAAGAACCACAAAGCGCTGAGCACGCAATTTATCCATTGCAACACGTAAATCTGGTGATTCCATGGTTCCTGTAGAGATATTTCCGGAAGGTGCTTTTATTTTATAACTGAATTGTGCCATATTTAAAGCCTCTTAGTTTAATATTTTGGAACTGAAGTATTTTCTTTTTGAATTAATCTCTTTAAATCTTCCATGTCTGAAGTATGCATTAATGCTTCCTGATAGGTAATTTGTCTTTTCAAATATAAATTTGCCAAGCACATATTCATTGTCTGCATACCGAATTTTCCACCGGTTTGCATAGCTAATGCAATTTGTTCTGTTTTTAAATCTCTAATCAAATTTCTGATTCCCGGGGTAACTATTAAAACTTCACAGCCTAAGCACCTGCCGGTTCCGGAAGCATGAGGTATTAATATTTGAGAAAAAACAGCCTGCAACGTAAAAGATAGCTGTGAACGAACCTGGGCCTGTTGATGCGGAGGAAACACATCTACCATACGGTTTATTGAAGATGCTGCGTCAGTTGTATGTAATGTTGCGAAAACGAGGTGGCCTGTTTCTGCAATAGTTATTGCTGCCTGAATAGTTTCAAGATCACGCATTTCGCCTACAAGTATTATGTCAGGATCCTGCCTTAAAACGTATTTTAATGCCAATGGAAATGAATTTGTGTCTGTTCCCACTTCTCTCTGATTTACTACTGATTTTTTGTGTAAATGAATATATTCGATTGGGTCTTCAATTGTCAGAATATGTGATTGGTTGTGTTCGTTAAGAAAATCTATCATTGAAGCAAGAGTTGTGGATTTACCGCTTCCGGTGGGTCCAGTTACTAAAATAAGTCCTTTAGGAATTTTCATTACTTCATAAGCTATGGGAGGAAGCCCTAATTCTTCAAAGTTAGGTATTTTATTTGATATTGAACGGAAAGCAGCACCGATAGATCCTCTCTGTCTGTATACATTCATCCTGACTCTTCCAACACCTTTAATACCAAAGGATAAATCCAATTCATTGTTTGCTTCGAATTTTTCTTTTTGAGTATCAGTTAAAAGCGAATAAATCAACCGCTGACTTATGTCGGAGGTCATTTTTTCATACTGAGTAGGTATTAATTCGCCGTCTACACGTAACATAGGCGGCAATCCTGTTGTAATATGTAAATCGCTGGCATTTTTTTCTACCATTAGCAGGAGCAAATCTTGCATATTTACTATTCCGCTGGACATTTGTTTCTCCTAATTTTTAAATTGATTCAACATCGGTATCACCAGTAGTCACTCTCATGACCTCTTCTACTGTAGTGGTCCCGCCTATTAACTTTCTTAAAGCGCTTTCTCTCAAAGTCAACATACCTTTTCTTCGGGCCATCTGTTTTATTTTATGTGTTGGTTCTTTATTTAGAAGAAGGTCTCTTAATTCATCGCACATTTCAAGAATTTCGTAAGCGCCAATTCTGCCCTTGTATCCCTTTGAGCAATGTTCACATCCTTTACCCCTGTATAAAACTACATTTTGTTTGTTCCCCACCTGATCCGGTTTAACTCCCAGAGGAATTAAATGTTCTAATGGGACTTCATATGGTTCCTTACAGTATTTACATATGGTTCTAAGCAATCTTTGTGCAATAACCATTATTATTGTCGATGAACTTAAAAACGGTTCCACCCCCATATTTGATAAACGGGTTACGGTGCTTGCAGCATCATTTGTATGCAACGTAGCAAAAACTAAGTGACCGGTAAGTGCGGCATTAATAGCTATTTCAGCAGTCTCTTTATCACGAATTTCACCTACAAGTATAATATTTGGGTCCTGTCTTAAAAAAGAACGCAATCCGGCCGCGAATGTAAGGCCTATTTCTGACCTTACGTGAACCTGGTTGATTCCTTCTATCACAAATTCAACAGGGTCTTCGATAGTTGATATGTTTATGTCTGGATGATTTAGTGTAGTTAATGCCGAATAAAGAGTGGTTGATTTACCGCTGCCAGTAGGGCCTGTTACAAGATTTATACCAAATGGCATTTGAATGTTTTTTTCAAATATCGCTAGTGTTTCGGGTTCCAGTCCCAATTTATGCAGGTCTACGCACAAAGAACTTGTGTCCAAAATACGCATGACTACTTTTTCTCCGAAGGCCATGGGAAGAATGGATACACGGAAAGAAACTTCCTTGTTGAGTAATTTAATTTTTATTCTTCCATCCTGCGGTAAACGATGTTCCGCTATATCCATTTTTGCCATGATTTTGATTCTTGATATAAGCGCATTTTGAAATTTCTTTGGCGGCGGTTGCTGTTCATGCAATACACCGTCAACCCTAAAACGCACTCTTAATGTTTTCTCATATGGTTCTATATGGATGTCGCTGGCTTTTTGTTTTACAGCGCTTGTTAAAATAAAATTTACTATTTTTACTACCGGGGCTTCTTCAGACTGGAGTTCCAGGGATAAAGAATCCTGATCTTCTTCTTTTTCTTTAACTACTTCAATATCAACATTTTCAATTGCTTGTTCAATATCTTTCAGAACTGTATCAAACGATGATTTCGTAGTATAATACTTTTCAATAGTTTCTTTTATTTCTTTTTCCGAAGATATTACTACGCTGATATCGTAACCCGTCATAACTTTTAAATCATCTATTGCAAATATATTAAACGGATCACACATTGCTATGGTTAAAGTTTTACCTTTTTTCTCGATAGGTATTAAAGTCTGGTGTCTGATAATGCTTTCAGGTACTGCCTTCAAAACTTCTTCTGGTATTTCGCCGAATTCCTGTAATGATATAAACTGCATGCCTGCTTGTTTTCCAAGAAAAGTCAAAAGAACTTCTTCAGTTACATAATTTAATTGCATTAGTATATGGCCTAATTTGCCTCCAGATTGTTTTTGAATCTCAAGGGCTTCCTTAAGCTGTTCCGGGGTTAATATACCCAGATTAACAAGCATTTCGCCAAGTTTCTTTAGTGGTATTACTTCTTTTGTAGACATTTTTGTTTTGGATACTTTTCCTTTATTTTTTTAAACACTGGCTTAGGCACCATGTCTTCTACATTTCCGCCTAAGCTGGCAATTTCTCTTATTAGGCTTGAAGATAAATAAGTATATTTCTCATCCGGTATAAAGAAGACCGTTTCAATATCCTTACTAAACTTACGATTCATTAAAGCCAGCTGAAACTCATATTCAAAATCACTTACCGCTCTTAAACCTCTTATAACAATACTCGCTTTTTTTGATTTTACATAATCTACTAAAAGGCCCGAAAAAATGTCTACCTTAACATTTGGGAGATGTTTTATACTTTCTTCAAGCATTTTTTTTCTTTCTTCAACTGTAAAAGTGGGTTTCTTATTGTGGTTGTCTGTAATTGAGATGATTATTTTGCTGAATATTTTACTGCTTCGAAATACTATTTCGGTATGTCCATTAGTTGGCGGATCAAAACTTCCTGGATATACTGCAATCTTCATGCCATATATATATAAATTATTTTAATAATTGTCAAACTTTACCCTATCTGGAAAAGCTTAAATTTCCCGGCAAACCTCTGTAATAACTCATGCTTTAATAAGACATTTTCCTGAGTATTTAATTTTGGATCTGAAAGGATGACCTCTTCTGCTACTTTTTTTGTATTTGCTATAGTATCGATATCTCTGACAATATTACCTATTTTCAGTTCTGATAATCCGTGCTGGGACGTACCAAAAAATTCACCAGGACCTCTTAATTCAAGGTCAAATTCAGCTATTTTAAATCCGTCATTGGTAGAAAGCATGATATCTATGCGTTTTTTTGAATCTTCAGTTTTCAGGTTACCTATAAGAATGCAATAAGATTCCAAATCTTTGCTTCTACCTACTCTGCCACGCAGCTGGTGTAATGTTGCTAACCCGAATCTTTCTGCATGTTCAATTGCAATCACTGTTGCATTAGGAATATCAATACCTACTTCAATTACAGTAGTAGTTGTCAAAATATCATATTTTTTCTGTTTAAAATCTGACATTATCTGTTCTTTTTCTTTGCCCGGCATCTGTCCGTGCAAAAGGCCTACCTTGAATTCTGCAAAAACTTCCTGGGCCAGGTGTTTTGCTTGGGTAACAGCTGATTTTAATTCTACTTTGTCTGATTCCTCAACCAAAGGAAAAACGATGTATGCCTGATGGCCTTTTTTTACTTCGTTTTTTATAAATTCATAAGCCTTTATTTCATCTGTAAATATGGTTTTTACCGGTTTTCTTCCCGGAGGCATTTCATTTATCACGGATATATCCATGTCTCCGTAAAGAGTTAGAGCCAATGAACGCGGAATTGGTGTTGCTGTCATTATAAGTACATCAACATTTCCCTTTTCAATGAGTTTTTTTCTTTGATATACACCAAACTTATGCTGTTCGTCAATAACAGCAAACACAAGATTTTTAAATTTTACCTTACTTTCTATCAATGCATGAGTTCCTATTAACAAATCTATTTTCCCTTCTTCAACCTGCTTCAAAATAGTTTTTTTCTTTAGCGATGGTGTGGATGATGTTAATAATTCAAATTTAATGTTTAAACCTTCCAAGTATTGTTTTATCGTCGAATAATGCTGTTCCGCTAGAATCTCTGTAGGAGCCATGAAAACAGCTTGAAAGTTGTTTTCCAAAGCCAGTAACAGGGCACTTAATGCTACTACAGTTTTTCCCGAACCTACGTCACCTATCAACAACCTGTTCATTGGCAGTTTTGACTGAAGATTTGCAAAGATTTCATTAATTACTTTTTTCTGAGCCTGAGTGAACTCAAAAACCAGTTTGTTTTTGAATGGTGTTAAATAATGCTTTAAAAGTTTATAGGTATGTTCTTTTTCTTTTTCTGTGCGATGAAGTTTGGATATTTGCACAGCTGTTTCAAAAAGAAGGAATTCATCAAAAACAAGTTTTGTTTCAGATTTTTCCAAAATAGCATAATCTGCAGGAAAATGAATATTGGCCACAGCTGAACTGGCATCAATAAGACCATATTGTTCACGATATTTTTTTGGTATGAATTCTGAAAATTGATTAGCGTACTCCTTAACTGCATTAAACATTATTGATCTTAAAAACTTGCTGGATAGGCCTTCTGTAAGATCGTAAATTGGTACTATGCGGTTTGTATGAATGGTTACAACATTCGGATTAGTTATTACTTCATATTCATCGGTTCTTAACTGTTTAGTGTTTCCAAAATATTCCACTTTTCCGTTAATAATAATATTTCGGGTAGGTTGAAAATCTTTTTTCAAGGTAGCAAAAGCATCATATCTGAAACTTGGTTTTCTGTAAAAAGTGGCATAAATGATACCGGTACTATCCGATATGGCAGCTTTAAAAACCCATAAATAGGGGTTTATTTTCACTATATCAGTAAGTTCAACCTTACCTGATATAGTGGCTGTTTGGCCATTTTTAAGGTTTGAAATTCTGGCATATGTTCTTCTGTCATCATATTCTCTGGGGTAATAGGTTAAAAGTTCTCCGATAGAATTTATTCCTATTCTTGAGAGAATTTTTGCCCTATTGGGACCTACACCTTTAAGATATTTGACTGATTTCTCGAATAATACGTTCATTATTTATTTGTAATTAGAAAAAACGGTCAATTGTTTGCATTTTTTGATATTTGTTTGTATAATTAGAACTCATAAAATAAAAAATCCGGGAGGATTTATGTCATATAAATGTGTTGTCTGCAGTAAAGGCCCAAGAGCAGGAAAGAGTATCAGTCATTCAAAAAGAGCCACAAACAGATTATTCAGGCCCAATTTACAGAAATTAAGAATAAAGTTTAAAGGTGTAGTGCAGAAATCATATGTTTGTACAAGATGCCTGAGATCAAACAAAGTAGAAAAAGCACTGTAATTTATATAATCTGCAACTGATGAAGCCTTCTGTAAAGGCCCTCTTTTTTAAAAAGCTCTTCATGAGTTCCTGTATCAATAATATTACCGTTTTCTAAAACAATTATTTTATCTGCTTTCTTTATTGTGGCCAATCTGTGTGCAATAATGAGTGTGGTTCTTCCTTCCATTAAAGTTTCCAGTGCCTGCTGAACCATCTGTTCAGATTCTGCATCGAGATTACTTGTAGCTTCATCTAAAAGCAATATTTTTGGATTTCTTACAATTGCCCTGGCAATTGCTATTCGCTGTTTCTCACCTCCGCTTAAAAGCACACCTCTTTCACCAACTAATGTATCATAACCTTTTGTTGTTTTTGTTATAAAACCATGTGCCTGTGCAAGTTTAGCTGCATTTTCTATTTCTTCCTGCGTTGCATCAGCATTTCCGTAAGCAATGTTATAGCGTATGGTTTCATTAAACAGTATGGTTTCTTGAGTAACAATAGCCATTTGTGACCTGACTGATTTTAGGGTTGCTTCCTTAGTATTAAAACCATCTATTTGAATAATTCCACCTGTTGGATCATAAAATCTCAATAACAAATTTATTATTGTAGACTTGCCTGATCCAGACGGGCCCACAATAGCCAATGCCTGCCCCGACTTTACTTCAAAATTGATTTTCTTTAATACCGGGTGATCTTTGTCATAATTAAAACTTACATCAACAAATCTTATTTTATCTTTAAGCTGAGGCATATCCTTTGCATCAGGTACTTCAGTTATCTCTGGTGGATGATTTAAAAATTCAAAAATTCTCTCGCTGGCAGACATGGCCTGCTGTATTTGAGGATTAAGGTTGGCAAAATTTTTTATCGGCTGATAAACTGAAAATGCTGCTGCAAAAAATGCAAAGAATGACCCTGGTGACCATACTCCGGATATAACATCTTTACCTGCAAAAAACAATACTATACCTACGGAAAATGCGCCCATAAATTCCATAAGCGGTGAGGATAAGGCTTCAATTTTAGTAAACCTCATTACCAGAGTATATAAAGACCAGTTTATTTTCTTAAACCTCTCTATCTCTGTTTTTTCACGATTAAATGCTTTTGTAATATTTATTGCCATTATTGATTCCTGCAAATTAGTATAAACTTCTGCCATTTGTTTCTGACCTTCTTTTGATAAAAGCCTCAGCCTTCTGGTAAAATTCACAATCGGTATTGATACAAAGGGCAGTACAATGAATGTTATAAGCGCAAACTTCCAGTTCAGGTAAAACAATATTCCTATTAATACGATTACAGTTAACCCATCGCAAACAATAGTGGCTGGTGCTCTGTTTAAGGCAAACTGCAGAGCCGTGATGTCATTAGTTAAACGGGACATGATCTTTCCCGTAGTACCTTCAGAATAAAACCTGGTAGAAAGACACTGCAGTTTTTCATAGGTTTCGTTTCTTATAGAAAGTGTCATTCTCTGGGCAATGTATGACATGAAGTATGTTTTTGCATAGTTAAAAAGCCCTAGTAGAAAATAAGCCAGCGGAATTGCAAAAACTATAAGGTATAGTGAATGAACATCTTTTGCAATAAAGACCTTATCTATCATTGGTTTTAGCAAGTAACGTATAACACCCGTAAGGCCAGACACAATAAGCATGCAAAAAAGCGCTACTGCAAACCGGGCTTTGTAATGTTTGAAATACTCATACAATTGTTTAAAAATCATTTAGTTTTCTCCATAATTAATCGCGCGGTGCGTTCATAGCACCCCGGGTTTCCCAGGATGTTCCTGATATGCCTGAATTCGGACTTCATATCTTCAAGTTTTGAAATATTTGCTAGATAATCAAGTGTTTTTCCAGCTATTAATTCCGGATCTGCTTTATCCTGGATATATTCAGGTATAATTTCTCTTCCGGCTAAAAGATTGGTAATAGTCACATTTTTAACATTTATCATTATTTTTATAATTATATAGGTAAGCCAGGGCAAGTGATACATAACAATCATTGGAATTTCCAGCAAGGTATTTTCCAAAGCTACTGTACCGCTTGTTGTTATTGCCATATCTATTTTTTTTCTGGTCTCATTATTCTCATCAAACACTACTTTAATATCACTATGCTGTTTATAGCAGTCTTCCAGAGATTTCATGCCAAATATTTTAAATTCAATATTTGGATATTTGATTCTTATGCGTTCTGCTGTTTTATTCATTATTGGTAAGTTCCAGTTTATTACTTGTTTTCTGGAACCAGGGAAAAGACCGATAGTAAAAGATCCTGTTTCAGGGCTTCTAACCGGTTTCTTTTCAACTTTTGCAATAGAATCAAGGACAGGATTGCCCACAAATGTTACCGGTACACCTGCTTTATCATAGATTTCTTTTTCAAATGGAAAGATTACAAACATATGATTTACTGCATTTTTAAGTCTATATACTCTTTTGGGTCTTGTAGCCCATACTTGCGGGCTTATGAAGTAATAAACAGGTATATTTAAGCTTTTCGCGGCTTCTGCCAGATTGATGTTAAATCCATAAAAATCTACAGTAATAACAGCTTTAATGTTGTTTGTTTTAAGGTATGGAATAATGCGGTTCTTTATCAGATATTTAAGGGCAATGCTATGTTTTATCGGTTCCCATAAACCGTGTAGATTCAAATCGACAATATTATAAATAAAGGAATCGCTTGCTAGACGCAAGTGTTTACCTCCAATGGAAGATATTTTTAGGTTCTTGTTGAGTTTTTTAAGTTCCAGGGCAAGTTTAGAGGCGTGAAAATCGCCGGAAGGGTCCCCAGCTGATATTAAAATGTCCATATTCCTTAGGTATGCAGGTGTATTTTGTTCAATACTTCAAGAGCTAATACTAAGGCATCTTTACCATATTCGCCGGTAACAAGTGGTTTCTTATCTTCCCTGACACACTCGATAAAGTGTTCCAGTTCTTTTTTCAACGGTTCAATCCGTTCAACTTTTGGGCTGGTTATTTCAATATCTTTCAATGATTCCACCTGCGGTTTCTTTTTTGTATAAATCCTGAACCGCTGGGTCGGATAATCAACAGAAATATATGCGGTAGACTGGAATATGCGTAATTTTCTGTATTTGCCCATAGTAACACGGCTGGCTGTGAGATCCGCAACGCATCCATTATGAAATCTAAGCCTGATTTTGGCAATATCTTCATGTTTTGAAAATATTCTGGTTCCGTAAGCTTCAACATCCTTTACTTTACTGCCTACAAGAAACGGCACAATGTCCAGATCATGAATCATGAGATCCAGTACTACGCCCACGTCGGATACTCTGGGATCATACGGCCCTAATCTGTCAGTTTCTATGAATTTTGGCTGATCAATATATTTCTGAAGGGCTAAAATAGCTCCATTAAATCTTTCTATGTGTCCTATCTGAAGCACGGTACCTTGTTTTTGCGCCAGGTGTATTAGCTCTTCAGCATGTTCAACAGATGTTGTGAATGGTTTTTCAATAAGGCAGTGTTTACCTGCCATAATAACTTCTTTGCCTATTTCATAATGCATTGAAGTAGGTACGACAATACTTACAGCATCTGCATTTTTTATGGCTTCCTTGTAATCAGAGAAAGCATTTGTCTTAAATTGGGAAGCAATTTTTTCAAGCCGTTTTGGGTTTACATCTACTACACCTGTAAGGTTAACTCCGGGCATGGTGGAATAGTTTCTGGCATGATGCTGACCCAGATTTCCTATCCCTATCACGCATACATTAATTGGTTTCATTGTCTATTTCTCCCAAGATACGCCAACTATGGATATTCTATGCTTATCTGCCATTTTTAATACTCTTTCTTTTTCAATAATACAGGTTTTACCCGATTCAACAGCTATAGCGGATGCTTTGATGTGTTTCATGACTTTAATGGTTCTGGGCCCTATTACAGGTAGGTCAAAACGCAAATCCTGATGCAGTTTTGCTACTTTTATTATTACATTGCCAGTTCCGGAAAGTTTACCGGACCTTAGAATACAGTAATCTGTGCCTTCCAAAGCTTCTACCGCTACAACACATTTATTTTTTACCACTATTGTCTGGCCTATATCAAAACGGGACAAATCTTTTACAAGAGAAAAACCAAAACTGATATCTTCTTGGTGTTTTGGCTCAGGCTTTATTGAATTTAGTATTCCCTCGCTGGCAAGATGACCTTCCAAGAGCGGCAGAATAGGCATTAATTCTAATCCCTGATTTTTAAAAACATTACCTATAGCTCCAAGAATGGAATCCGCCCTTTTATCTTTAATGGAATCAAACATCTGTTTTGTTATTTCATCCATTTTTATGGAATTATCAAAAAGCCTCTGATGGCTTACTAATCCGGCCATGAGTACCTTATTCACATTAACAGATTTGAAATACTCCATTGCAAAACCCAACGTACCCAGCGGAAACAATTTAAAATCAACTGAATACTTTTTGATATCTTTATTGGTTTCACCCTTAAAACCAGCGGCATAGATATCTGTTTTGGGTGCGTACTTTTTTATATTTTCCACTATTAGTACAGGAAATTTTCCTCTGCCGGAAATTATGCCTATTCTTGTAGGTAAGTCCATGGTTATTTTGTTAAAGCAGTGTGACAGATGCCTCTTTTTGACGATTTTATAAAATTAATTAGGTGTGTTACTTCTGCACCCATTTTTTCTTCTTCATTCATTTTTTCTATTGCTTTTAAAGCTTCCGTAAATATTGTTTTAGATTCAAACAGCATCCAATATGCTTTTTTAAGATTTCTTATAGCCACCGGGCTAATACCGTTTCTTTTTAACCCTACTCTGTTTAAACCATATAGTACAGCCCTGTCACCATTTGCTAGCATGTACGGCAGAATATCCTGCGTTATCATACAACCGCCGCCTATCATTGAAAGCCTACCTATGCGAACATACTGATGCGCGGCTGCCAGGGCTCCTAAAATAGCTCCTGTCTCAACCATGACATGGCCCCCTAGAGACGCACAATTCGCCATGTAAATATTATCTTCAAGAACAGAATCATGGCCTACATGTGAATATGCCATAAGAAAGCAATTATTACCCATACCTGTAACTTCGTTAATTGATCCCCTATGAATGGTAACAAACTCACGTATGTTATTGTTATTGCCAATAACTACTTTATTGTCTCCACCCTTGAATTTCATATCCTGTGCATCATTGCCTATAGCTGCGTGGTTTGATATTTTGTTGTTTTCACCAATTTCACTGTATTGAATAAATGTATAAGGGCCTACAGAGCAATTTTTACCAATTGTTACATTTTTTCCTATGATTGCATAAGGGCCTATTTCTACTGAAGGGTCCAGCTTTGCTGTTTTGTCAATTATTGCCGTATTGTGTATCATATTATCTCCAAAAAATATTATTGGGCTTGTTTATCAACAACAATAAACATAAACTCAGTCTCAGTAATCAGCTCTCCATTTATGAATGCCTCTCCCCGGACTGTTCCTGATCTACCGCGGGCCCTGAGAACTTCAATTTTTAATTCTATTGTGTTTGGTGGAAATGCGGGCTTGCGGAATTTTGTTTTATCTATGGTCATAAAGTAAGCTAGTTTATCCGATAAATCCGTCCTTGAAAGGAACAATACGCAGGCGGTCTGTGCTAATGCTTCTACAATTAATACTCCCGGCATTATAGGGTTTCCAGGAAAATGACCTTTTAAAAAATCTTCATTTCCTGTCAGGATTTTTTTTCCAATGGCTGATTTCCCAGCTTCGGTAACTGTTACCTTATCAATCATCAGAAAAGGCTCTCTGTGCGGAATGAACTTTTTGATTTCATCTACATTCAACTCGCGATTTATGATGTTTTCCATTCTACATACCTCTTTGTTTAGATTTAATTTGGTCTTTTATCAAATTTACAAAATTAATATTGTGTTTATGCCCTGAACAACTAGCTTTTATATGTGCCTTTAACGGTTTACCCAGCAAATAAAAATCACCGATGATATCAAGTAATTTATGCCGTACGAATTCGTTATTATATCTTAATTTTTGAGGATTGTGAATTTTATCAAGACCTATGATTATTGCATTATCTAAATTTCCGCCTTTTGCAAGGCCTTTTTTTGCAAGTGCTTCTATTTCAAAATCGAAACAAAAAGTTCTTGCTTTTGATATTTCGTTGATAAATATTTCAGAAGTTATTTTAAGTTCAATTTGTTGAGTGCCTACTAGCGGATGGTTGTAAATAATTGTGTAATCAACAACAAATTCATCACTTGGTGTTGCTGTTATTTCGACTTTTACTTTATCGTCGGAAATGTATTCAATAGGCTCAGTAATCCTTATATATTCCTTTGGAGCATCTAATTCTACAATCCCGGCACCTAAAAGATAATCAACAAATGGTTTTGCGCTTCCATCGAAAACCGGAGGTTCATTATTGTTTAGCAAAACCTGCATATTGTCAATACCTAACCCGCTAAATGATGCCAACAAGTGCTCTACAGTATAAACCATAGGGATTTCATTTATGCCTATAGTTGTTCCTCTTAATATATCCTGAACATTTTCTGCTAATGCGGGTATGACAGGACTGTCTTTTAAATCCGTCCGTATAAATTTAATTCCGTAGTTTATTGGTGCCGGCCTTAATGTCATTTTAGTTTTATTGCCTGTATGCAAGCCGATTCCTTTGATTGTGATTTCTTTTTTTATGGTTTTTTGCTTATCCATAAATATTATTTACCTCTAAGTCTTTCTAATACTTTATCGGTTAGATCTGTTCCACCAGTACCATAAAGTATGTTTGATTTTTCTATTACTATGGAAATATCTTCTTCTTTGGCTAGTTCTTCTATGATTTTGTAAAGTTCTCCTATTAAAGCCATTGTCCTGTTTTTTTCATAATCCTTTAAAGCCTTATCTGATTTCTTTTTCAAAGATGTGTTTTCTTGTTGTTTTTTTAATACAGCATCTTTTATTAGTGCTATTTCTGTTTCCTTTTCGCTTATTCTTCTTTGAATATCTTCAATATTCGGTACATTTTCCTGACTTTGTATTGATGAAGGGGGTGGCGGAGGTGGTGGCAAATAAGTTGTTGCCGGCGGGGGCGGTGTTGTTAGAGGCATATCGTTAATAGCTACAGTTGTTTCGTTAGTTAGTGTTTGTGATGATACCTGAACAGGAACATTTTCAGTAAATGTCGTAGTTGAGTTTTCTAATAACTGGCGCTGTTTCTGCTGTTCCATATAAACAACCCTGTTTTTTGCAGCAATCAACTCCTGTTTTAATTGTTTTAGCTGTGTTTCAGATTCCGTAGCTGACGATTTTAATATTTCTATATCGGTGGCTAATTTTTCAAACTCAAGTTTTTTATCGTTTTTGAGTTTTTCATAATCCTGTTTTGCTGTTTTTACTGGAGGGTAGTATTCGAAAAGCTTATTCATGTCTACATAACCCATAGACATACCTCCTATACCCTGAAGCGGAATTTCAATTGCGTTAACCCCTGAAACAAAAACTGTAAACATTATCAAAAACAGAATATTTCTCATTCTATTCTCCGTTATAAAAACTATGTTTATATTATTTTTAGAATATCTGTCCTATTGAAAAATAAAATTCCGGAGGATTTCTGCCGTTTTTAACCTGCACGGGCCAGCCCCAGTCCAATCTGATTGGAAATACGGGAGTTGTAAACCTGATACCAAAACCCCAGCCGGATTTCATATAATTATCCCATCCGGCATTTGTTCTCCACTGTTCAGTCTCACCAATGATAAATTTTACGTCTCTGTAACTTGCCCAGGCACCTCCAACATCATAGAAAAAAGCGCCCTGAAGAATAGTTCTTCTGTTTTCCTGGACTATAGGAAATTTATATTCGAAGTTTGTAACAATCATCACTTCGCCGCCGTTTGGTGGCCCTAGTTCATTGTAGGAATAACCTCTTATTGAATCCGGGCCGCCTGAGAAGAATTTATAATTTGACTGCAGGTTATAATCGCGCAGAGCCTCTACATATCCTACAACAGCATTTGCTGAAAACACAAACTTCCAAAATGTTGGAATAAACCAGCTTGATCTGACAACCGGTTTTAAAAAGTGTACATCACCTTTAAAATCACAACCAGCTAACTGTAGAGACAAGGAATTCTTGCTTCCTCTAGAAGGATCAAAGATATTATCTCTTGAATCATAAATCAGCTGACCTGTAAAACTTGATGTTAATTCTAATACAGGTGAAATATATGTATTATTTGTTGTTGGATCTACTTGAACGTCATAAATTTGTTGTTTATCATATCCGTATATAAATTGTAATGAAAGATAATCAGTAATTCTTGGCCCCACCCTTATTTCACTGCCTTGTTTATGGCTTGAATATGCAAAATTATTGTTTATATATTCCTGCCTTGTAAGATCATATAAACTCAAACCTAAACTTATTTTTTTTCCTAAAAACCACGGCTCTGTCCATCCGATTTCATAATTTTTTCTTCTGTCACCAAATTCCCAAAGTAAATTCAAGCGTTGTGCTCTGCCAAACAAATTCATATGATTTACTTGTAAAGTACCTACCAACTTATCAACGCTTGAATATCCTGCACCTGCCTGGAGCATGCCTGGTTTCCCTTCTGTAATACCTAATACCAGGTCCGCTGTATCTCCGGTATTTGATGGCTGAATATCTACTTTTGCTTCATCAATAAATCCCAAATTATATATTTTTTCTACTGACCTACGTAACTTCACTCCGCTAAAAGGATCACCTTCCTTTAGCAGGACTTCACGCCTTATTACATATTCCTTTGTAGTTATTAATCCATCGATATATATTTTACCTAAATAAATAAGGTTGTTTTCCGTGATATTAAAATTTACATCTATTAAACCTTGTTCCGGATACTTGGTATATTTCGGAACGATTTCTGCTCTTAAATATCCCTTATCGCTATAAAGTTCTGCCAAAAGCGATTGAGTAAGCTCTATATTTTCCTTTTTGTAAATCTGTTTAGATTTTAAAATTATATCCTTTCTTAATTCTTTTTCAGTATAAATTGAGTGTCCGGAAAATGTAATGTTAGCTATTTTATACTTTGGGCCTTCAATTACATTTATATTTATAGTAGCCTTTGTTCTTTCTTCATTAAATGTGATTGTAGGAGAGGATACTTCGACACTCTCAAATCCGTTGTTTTTATAGAAATTCTCAATTTTTACAAGGTCTTCATTTAAAACTTTTGAAAGATACTTTTTCTTTCTCTTTGTCTCCATCAACTTTACAATTTTTTTAGGTTTATATTTTCTTGTCCCGGATATTTCAATTTTCTCTACTGTTACTTTTCTTCCTTCAGTTACAAAAAAAGTTAATGTTGCTTGATTTTTTGTTTTATCCATTGATAATTCATGTACAATTTTAGTGTCTGCATAACCGGCATCACCATATTTATCAAGTATTTTCATTATATCAGGTTCTATCTGTGATTTGTCGAGGTATTCTTTTTCCTTTACTGCAATTTCTTCTTTTAGCATTCCTTTGCCAAATTTTTTATTGCCTTTGAAATCTATTTTTTTGACATATATTTTTTCTAATATTGCAAAAGTAACTACGTATGTATTCGTGTCCACTTCTACAGTAACATCATCAAAATATCCTAAAGCTAAAACATTATTTAGGTCAGTTTTTAGGTTTTCCGAAGAATAATATTCACCGGCTTTTGTTTTAATGGCTTTACGGATTACCTTTTCTTTTATGTTTAAATTTCCTTTAATGTCAATTCGTGATACTTTTGATAATTCTGCAATCGACATTGTGTTTAATGTAAATAATAATATTGTTGCAATAAGGCATTTTTTTCTAAACATTTTCATTTTTCCTTTTCTCCAGTTTCTTTCTTTTGTTCTTTTGACCAGCCAAAACGCCATTGTGGCTCTATGCGTATTTGGTATTCACCGTCTTTAAACCATGAACTTTGATTTGGTTCAAACCCGTATATTCCTCTGACAAATATATTTCCTTTCCATCTATAAGCAAGTTCGAATTCGTGTTTTAGGTCTAATTTTTTTTGTTTTTCACCTAAAGTTAAGGCATATCCTAGAAGCAAATCTCCTGTTAAATATTTTTCTAGCGTGTATTTTGTTCCTGAAAATATATCTACCATCGTAGGGTTATCTGTAGGACTTGTGTCTGTATCAGTTGTTGATGTAGGTACAGTTGTTACTCTCATAGTATCTGCTATTCCGCTTTTTTGTAGTAATTTTCTTGCCAGAGGTGACGCAAGAGAAGCATCAAATAACCTTACCAGCTGTTTTCTGAGAACCATATTTTGTTCGCTTGGGGTCATATTTTCTGTTATCCCGTATGTAGCTGAAACGAGTTTTTCAGAAGTCATATCGGGTCTGTCTCTGGACGTAAATTGAGGCGCAATTTGGCCTATAGGGCTTCTTGGAATTATCATTTCTACTTTTCCTACTTCTTTAGCCGTAGAACCTGATTCGATGCCTGATGAAAACAAGCCTGTAGTCTCAGTGCGTGCCTGCAAGTAACATTCATTATTTATAACCTCAAATAAAGCCTCTTTTATTTCAAAAACTTTATCTATGTAACTTATGTTTCCTCTTCTTGATTCTATGTTGCCGTTTACAGTTATATCAGGATAATTACCCGCAAGATTTAATTTTCCTCCGATATTAACACTCATTAAATCACTATCGTACCAGGTATTTTCTCCGGCCCTCAAATCCATGTTCCACTTTAAACTTCTTATTGAGCTGGTAAAAATACTTCCCTTTGGAGCATTTTTGGGAGGCGGGTACGAAAAATGGGTATTATCAAGCTCGATATATCCGAGCATTTTTACGTCATTTTTTTTTCCTATTATTTGCAAGTCTATTTTTGGCTCACCAAAAGAATAGTTTTTTATTACTGTTTCGAGACCTGTTGATTTAAACAATGGATTTGTAGGAATTGGTAGTTCTTTTATGAATACTTTTATGCCTTTTTTATCAGGAGTTATTATTTTCAAGTTATACTCATCAATATTAAAAAGCTCACCTAAGAGCATATAACCTTCAATTTCTATTTTCCCATCACCTACTTTTGCCGAACATTTTTTAATATCCAGTTTATTGTCAGAAAATGTTATGCCTACATTTAATTTCTGCATTTTATCAAAATAATTTGATGACTGTATTTCTCCTTCTGATATTATCAGATATCCTCCGTAAGAAGGTCTGTCCGAGGGGCCTGATATCTGTAATTTTGCGTCAATTTTACCGCTAGCTGTTTTTATTTCTTCAGACATTGATTTCAATATGGAAAGGTCGCCTTTTTCAATGTCAAAAGATAATGAGATATCCTTATTATTCAGTGGGTATTTTTGTTCATCAATTGTTATTGGTACACTGCCTTTACAAGAAAGGGCCAATTGTTCTTTTCCTGTAGCATTATCTATCTTCACAAGTCTTGAATTAGGTATTTCAAGAATAAAATTATTGTAAGTAAACTGAATATTTGCATTTGTAAAAGGTATTGAATAAAATTCGCCCGCAGAAACATTCAATGAACCGGTTATATAAGGCTTTTCAATATGTCCTTTATAAATTACCGTAAAATCCGTATACCCATTTAAAGGCAGCTGCAAATCAATTATGCTTGAAATAAAATCAAGGCTTATATTTGTGCCTTCGGCTGACAGGTTTGAATTTGTTTTTGTAAAATTACCGTTTAGTTTAAAATCAGCATTATTAGAGCCTTTTGTATATCTGTAATTTATATTTGAAAATATTATTTTATCCGAATCAGAAAAATCAATCTTACCGGAGAGAACACTATCCTGATCTTTTAAAGGCATAAATTCTATTTCTTTTTTAGAATTCTTGTTATTGAACTGCACTTTTAGGTTTGTGTTTTTTATGTTTTGCTGATTTATCCAGAGATTATCTATGTTTATGAGAGATGTAATAAATATGTTGTCGTTATTCGTATTTATTTCACCGGATAGATTAATGTTACCAAATATATTTAGTGGTTTTATATTAAAATTTTTTGTGCTCAAACCTGCTTTATATTTTACGGAATTGTTTCCAAAATCAATTACACTATCTTTGGTTATAGATATTTTTTGGTCATCTGATTCAATATCAAAGCGTATGATTTTTGCTTGATTCATCTCATTATTAAATTCAGTAATGATACTTAACCCAGTCCAATGTTTGGGAAGGATTTCAGCGTCATAAATTAACCCTGCTGAATTTAAAGATATTGTAGTTATCGGAGCTTTTAGGCTTCCTGTTATTTCAAACATAGAATCTATTTTTCCTTCGAGTGGAAGACTGAAATTGATAAGATTTGTTAATATTTTATTAAATGAAAGCATATCCATGGAATTGAAGGAAACAGTTGAATTTATTTCTGGATTTTCCGTTATTTTAATTATATTCATATTAAATAAACCTTTTTCTTTTGTGTCTGTTTTAATATCTCCGGATATTTTTAGTGAATCCGAAGCAAATTGGCCTTTACCATTTAATTTAAGTTTCATTTTTTTTAAGGTAATATTATCCGAATTACCATAAAAGTATATTTCAGGCTTTTTTAATGTCCCCACTATTTTTGCATTGCAATTCATATTTCCTGTAAGTTCTGATACGTTCAATCTGCTTAGGTCGTAATTTTCTATAGCAATATTTCCGCTCAGTTCCTGGTTTTTCGTATTACAAATCATGTTTAATTCTGCAGATTTATTTATTTTTAAGTCGCTTATTGTAATCATGTCCTTTACATAGACAATACTGCCGGCTATTTTATCTGTGTAATATTTATTAATAATAACATTTTCACCGGACAAATTCCCAGTAAAGGAAAAATCTGTCATATTTATCTTACCAAGCATGCTAATACGTCCGGTAAGAGGTATTTTTTCAAAAACATAGTTATTGAGTTTCATGGTTATATTAAAATCGTTAAAGATGTTTTTTTTTAAACCTGAGTAAAAAGATAATTCTACTACAGGTATTATTTTATTTGCTTCAAATAACCGGCAATTTGCAAGGGTTAACTGGTCATTATTTACATTAAAACTTCCTGTAAATTTGCTTAATCCGCTTATATCAAAATTTCCGGAAAACCTGGAAACATTATTAAAACTGTTCTGTGTTGCATTTATTGACAGTTTATACTTTTCATTGTTGTGAAGGACATTCCCGGATACTTTTAACATTTTGTCTTTGAAGGTCAAATCTATTTTTGTTTGTTTTATTGATAACGTTTTGTTTTCATTACTCATTTCTTCTGAATTAATCCTTGCTGTTATGACAGGTCTTTTAAATGATCCCGTTACATAACATTCCACATCAGCCTTTCCGGACATTGATTCAATAAAGTCCTTTATTACTATATTTGTCGCTGTTGCCCTTAAGTTAAACTCGTCGCTTCTTATGTTTCCATTCATGTTAAGTCTTGAGTCATCTTTAGATAAGGTCAAATCTTTTAATTCAAATGTATTACTTGAGAAAACAATGTCTACAGATCCGTTATAATTTTTGTTTTTATATTTCACTGATAACGGGTTTAGTATTGCTTTAAAATCCGGTTTTGTGAAAATTCTGTCTATGTAAAACACGCCATTACCTGTTAAAGATAGACTTTCATTTGATTTTGTATCTATTTTAATAACACCGCTTAAAGTATTGCCCGCAGGATAATCTCCGTGCAAATCAAATATTATATTTGTATTGTTTATGGTTTTTTTTGCTTTTGTAAATAAGATTTTTTTTTCAAGTGTTAGCGGAAACCCGTTTGAATCAATTTTTAAACGCCATTTTTTTTCAGAGTTATCAGCTACAAGTTTTATTTTTGCAGCCCCTATGTCCTTTATTTCAATATCTGAATCCAATGAATTCATTTTATCTGAAAGATTTATTCTTCCGAAGCTGCTGTATATAACCTTATTTAATTTAACGATGTTTATGGTTGCATTTTTCCAGTTAAATCTGAAATCAGTATTGTCATTGTTTGTTGCAGATATACCTATAGGAATATTGTTCGTATTATCTATAGTTATATTGGGTTCATAAAGATAGATATTTGATAATGCTTTTTGAGTGTTTTTTGATTTTAAAAGTCTGAAGGGATTAAAGTATAAATACAATTTTGCAGCATTTAAACTTGAATTGCCTTGAATCAAAGAAATATTTTTTAAGACTATTGAAGGCGGAAAGGACATATATATTGAATCTGCCTTAAAAATAATATTTTTTTCCGCAAAGTACAGAGTGGCGTATTTACCTGCTATTCCCGGTAAATATAAAAAAAACAAGTAAAATCCAGAAATTATTACCATTGCTGCGATTGATAATAATATTAATAACCTTTTTTTCATTAAAAGTGACCCGCACAATGAGTTATATGTTTTTTATAACCGGGTATTCGGAAACAGTAAAAAATACTTTCTTTTTTCCTTCGTCATAATCAGCATATATGTTTGTTAGCTTCTCTCTTTTACCGCCAACAATATTTTTTGAAAGAATTTCTTCCGCTATGGAATCTTCCATGCATCTCTGGATGGTTCGTTGTAACGGCCTGGCCCCATAATTGGCATCAAACCCGGTTTCTAAAAGAAAATCTTTTACTGCATCTGATATTTCTATGGCAAAACCTTGTTCTTTTAAGCGGATCCTGACTTTATTTAGTAGCAAATCTAATATTTTCCTCATATCAATTTTACTCAAAGGATGAAAGACTATCATATCATCAATCCTGTTTAAGAATTCCGGATTGAAGGTCTTTCTAACCTCATCCATTATAGTTCCTTTTATGTTCTGATAATCTTTTCCTACGTCTTCCTGGACTAAAAATCCGAGTGATTTTCCTTTTGAAATCAATCTGGCCCCGACATTTGAAGTCATGATAATTATTGTATTTTTGAAGTTAACTTTATGACCCAGGCTATCTGTCAAATTACCTTCTTCTAGTATTTGAAGCAGTAGGTTAAAAACTTCCACATGCGCTTTTTCTATTTCGTCAAGAAGTACTACGGAATATGGTTTGCGCCTCACTTTTTCGGTAAGCTGGCCGCCTTCTTCATAGCCCACATATCCGGGTGGGGCACCTACCAATCGTGACACTGAAAACTTTTCCATATATTCTGACATATCTACTCTTATAAGCGCTGTTTCGTCACCGAACAAAAATTCAGCCAGTGTGCGTGCAAGCTCTGTTTTTCCTACACCTGTGGGCCCTAAAAATATAAAGCTGCCTATAGGTTTTTTTGGGTCTTTTAAACCGGTTCTTGACCTGCGGATAGCCTGCGATATGGAATGAATAGCTTCGTCCTGGCCGATAACACGACAGTGAAGTTCATCTTCCATTTTTACCAGTCTTTCCTGTTCTTTTTCCGTTATTTTATTTATAGGTATGTTAGTCCATTTTGAAACTATAAATGCTACGTCTTCTTCAGAAACACTTGGAAATACTAAATCCCTTTTTTCCCGCCACTTCTTTTTCATATCTTCAATGAAGCGTTTCATTTCTCTTTCTTTATCGCGTAAGCGTGCTGCTTTTTCATATTCCTGTTTTGAAATAGAAGATTCTTTATCTTTTACAATAACATCCAGCTCATCTTCTTTTTCCTTTATTTCCGGAGATGACTGTGAAACCTGCAGACGGGTTCTTGAACCGGCCTCATCAATAATATCAATTGCTTTGTCAGGAAGAAACCTATCGGAAATAAACCTGTCAGAAAGCACAGCTGCCGCCACAAGCGCCTCGTCTGAATATTTAACTTTATGGTGCATTTCATATTTCTCTTTTAGACCTTTTAATATAGCTATAGTAGATTCAATGCTTGGCGGTTCAACCAGAATGGGCTGAAATCTTCTTTCCAAGGCTGCATCATGTTCAATGTGCTTCTTGAATTCATCCAGGGTTGTTGCTCCGATACACTGTAATTCTCCTCGGGCTAAAGCCGGCTTTAGCATATTTGAAGCGTCTATAGCTCCTTCAGCAGCACCTGCGCCTATGACCGTATGCAATTCATCAATAAATAGTATAATTGAGTTTTTAGAACGGCGTATTTCATCCGTTATGTTTTTAAGCCTTTGTTCAAACTCACCTCTATATTTAGTTCCGGCTACTACGGAGGAAAGGTCAAGCATAATCACTCTTTTCCCTAAAAGTATTTCCGGCACTTCACCTTTTGCTATTAGCTGCGCCAATCCTTCAACAATGGCGGTTTTACCCACTCCGGGATCACCGATTAGTACCGGATTGTTTTTTGTTCTTCTGGAAAGAATTTGTGTCAGGCGTTCTATTTCATTGTCTCTGCCTATTACCGGATCCAAGTTATTTTCTTTTGCCATGGTAGTTAAATCTTTTGAAAATTCGTCAAGCGCAGGTGTTTTTGTTTTTGCTTTTGATGCAGACTTGTGCTGACCATGATGACCTGATGGTTTACTTGATTCTCCTAACAATCCTATAACTTCTTCTTTTACATCATCAATTTTAACATTCAAGTTTTCTAACACCCGGGCAGCTATACCTTCTTCTTCCTTGAGCAAGCCTAATAGCAGATGTTCAGTACCTACATAATAATGACCCATGGTTCCTGCTTCGTCTACGGCAAGTTCCAGGACTTTCTTTGCCCTGGGACTAAAAGGAATTTCACCCAGAAGCATTATATTGTCGCCGGTACCCACAACTTTTTCTACTTCATTTCTTAATTTTCTTAAATCAACGCCAAGATTTGATAATACTTGCGCAGCCACACCTTCACCTAAGGCCACCAAACCAAGAAGTATGTGTTCTGTGCCTACATAATCATGGTTAAGCCTTTTAGCTTCTTCCTGTGCGATTAAGATTACTTTTTGGGCTCTTTCGGTAAATCTGTTCATAAAACTCTTCTCCTGCAATTTAGACCTTAGTGGAATAAACGCTTTCTGATTATATCTGCTCTGGCAATGTCTCTCTGTTGAGAGTTCAGTTCGCTGTTTTGGATTTGCTGCAGATGACCCGGCTGAATAATAAATATTAACTGGTCTATCTGGTCCTTATCAAAATTGAGTTCAATATTAAGTTCGTTTGCAAGTTTTAAGGAGGTTAAATGCAGTATTGCTTCTTCTGAATCTATGGTTTTTGCATAAGATAATATACCATAGGCGCGATGAATCCGGTCTTCAATTTTGTGACGGGCTTCTTTTTGCAGAAGCTTTTCGCGCGCTTCCTGCTCATATTTACTTACGGTGTGTATAACTTTTATAAATGATTCAATAATTTCGTTTTCAGTTTTTCCCAGAGTTACGGAATTCGATATTTGAAATATGTCTCCTAAAGGCTGGCTGCCTTCGCCGTAAAAACCGCGTACGCTTACATTTACTTTTGTCAGGCCGTTTACCAGCTTGTCAATATTTTCCGTCATTGCAAGGGCCGGTAAATGCAGCAGGCACGACACTCTTATGCCGGTGCCCACGTTTGTAGGGCAGGCGGTAAGGTAACCAAATCTTTTATGAAATGAAAAATTAAGTTTTGCGTTTAGTTCATCATCAATCTTTGATAACGTTTCCCATGATTTTTTTAGTGACAGCTCGGGAGTTATTATCTGAAGCCTGTAATGATCTTCTTCGTTTATCATTATGCTTACTTCTTCTGTGTTTTTATAGACAAGGCCGGGTTCTCCGTTAGTTTTTACTGCCAGCTCATGTGAAATAAGGTGGCGTTCCATAAGCAGGCGCCTGTCTATTTTATCGAAATCATTTAGTCTTAATACCTGGGCATTCCTAAGCTCTGCTACTTCAGGTATTACAGCTACCAGCGTATCAAACACATTTACTTGTGTGCTTTTATCCGCTTTTGATGGAAATTGCACTCCGGGAATATTTCTTGCCAGACGTATGCGGGAGGATATTACTATTTCCCCGTGTTCTATCCATGGAATCTTGTGCATTGCCAAAGTATTTAGTTTCATGTGTTTTTTATGTCGTTTTTAATTTTCTTCTTAAGTTCTTTAATTTGATCGCGCAAATTTGCCGCCTCTTCATAATTCTCTTTCTTAAGCATTTCATCAAGTACTCTTTTATATTCAGACAGCTTCTGCCTAAGCAAATCCTGGTCGTCCTGCACTCTTACGTTAGCCAGTGTACGCTTGCCTGAATATTTTGTTGAACCATGAATCTTTTCAAGCAGAGGAGTTATGTAATAGCCGAAAGTTGTATAACAGTTACTGCATCCGAAACGGCCAGTTTGCTTAAATTCGGCATAAGTGGTTCCGCAGGATGAACAGGCAGCAGATTTCTTGTCTTTTGGAACCGAAGGTGAACCCAGGTCACTGAGGGTTGATATAAATTCTCCCATGGTAAATTCAGGTTTGATATCAACACCTTTTTTTATAGCACACTCTTCACAAAGGTCCATTTTCATTGTTTGATTATTGAAAATACCCTTAAAGTGTATTATAGCTTCATTTTTATGACATACATCGCAAATCATAAAACCTCTTCGTAATTAGTAGATAGGAACGCCGGTGGAACGTGTAAGATCCTTAAATTCCCTGATTAATTCAATGGTTATTTTTCCGGGTTTTCCGTCACCAATAGTTCTGCCGTCAACTTTAGCTACAGGAATCACCTCAGCCGCTGTTCCGGTAAGGAAGCATTCATCTGCGGTGTAGATATCATAAACCGTGAAAATTTCTTCCTTCACTAAAAGTTTCATGCGTGTTTTTGCCAGGTCCATTACCGCTTCTCTGGTAACACCCTGTAAAGCTCCTGCCCAGGTAGGCGGAGTGATTAAGGTGTTATGTTTCAGAATGAAAATATTATCTCCTGTACATTCAGCTACATAACCGTCTTTATTAAGCATGATTGCTTCTGGAGATCCCATTCTGATAGCCTCAATCTTTGCAAGAATGTTATTTAAATAATTAAGAGACTTGATACAGGGGTTGATTGCATTGACCAGATTTCTTCTGGTAGATACGGTAAACAGGTCCAATCCTTTTGTATAAAACTCTTCCGGGTACAGTGCAATTTTGTCCGCAATTACAAAAACAGTAGGCTTCGGGCATTTTCTCGGGTCCAGGCCGAGATCCCCAACCCCGCGAGTAACAACAAGCCTGATATAAGCATCTTTAAGTTTGTTGGCTCTGATTGTATTTAGGACAGCTTCTTCCATCTGGCGTTTTGAAAGCCCGATATCAAGCATGATAGCTCTGGCTGAGTGATATAATCTGTCTAAATGTTCTCTTAATTTGAACACCCTGCCGTTATAGGCTCTGATACCTTCAAACACACCGTCGCCGTATAAAAGTCCATGATCAAAAACAGAGATTTTTGCATCTTCTTTTTTAACAATATTTCCGTCTAAATAGATAAATTTTGCCATTTTAATTCTCCTTGTTTTTATGAACGTAATAATGGGAAGAGTATAACTTCCCGGATTGATGTTGAATTTGTAAGCAGTATTGTGAGTCTGTCTATTCCTATTCCCAACCCGCCGCACGGCGGCATGCCGTGTTCCAGAGCAGTTACGAAATCATCATCCATAGGGTGTATTTCGTCTTTCTGCGTTTGGTTCTGGTTTTGATTTGCAAACCTTTTTCTTTGTTCCTGCGGGTCATTTAACTCCGAATAAGCATTGGCCATTTCCTCTTTGGCTATATAAAGTTCAAATCTGTCCGCTGTAATATCATCTTTTGCTTTTGCCAGCGGTGAATATGCAAGCGGGTGGTCCGTTACAAATGTCGGGTTAATTAGTTTTGGCTGAATAAACTGCTCAAACAGATGATCGAATATTTTTTTGTCATTGGTTTCAGTACCGGCATCAAAATGAACCTCTTTTGCAAAGTCACGTATTCGGTTGTTAGCCACAAGCTCAAGTATGTTTACATTTTTACCGAATGCTTCTGTAAACAGTTCATTCATGCTTGCTATTCTGAATTCCGCAAAGTTAAGTACCTGACCTTCAAACATTACTTTCTCGTTTAAATCCAAAGCATTAACAATACCTTTTATCAGATTTCTGCAAAGCTCTATCATCCCCGCACAGTCTGAATAAGCCTGATATATTTCTACCATGGTAAATTCAGGGTTATGCTGCCTGTCTATCCCTTCGTTGCGGAAAGACTTACCAATTTCAAATACTCTTTCAAGTCCGCCTACCACAAGCATTTTCAGGTATAACTCCGGCGCAATACGCAGAAATAAATCTGTGTTGTACGTGTTGTGAAAAGTCTTAAACGGCCTGGCCAGTGCTCCGCCGGCAAGCCTTTGAATAATTGGTGTTTCAACTTCCAAAAAAGCATTGTTATTTAGTTGATCACGGATAAGATTTAAAATCCTAGCCCTTTTAATAAATATTTCTTTTACTTCCTGATTTGAAATCAAATCCAGATATCTCTGCCTGTAACGGGTATCAACATCTTTTAACCCATGCCATTTTTCCGGCAATGGCCTTAAAGCTTTTGAAAGTAATGTATAGTTTTTTACATTTACAGTCAGTTCGCCGGTTCTGGTTCTGAATAATTTACCGGTCACTCCGATAAAATCACCTATATCTACAGTATCAATGAAGTTTTTATAGGTTTCAGACCCTACATTGTCCATTTTAAAGTAAAGTTGCAGCTTTCCGGTAAAATCCTGAATATGACTGAAAGTGGCTTTACCCATATCTCTTCTGGCAATAATCCTGCCGCAGACCTTCACTTCGGTTTCAGTAGATTGTTCTTTTTGCAGGTTTTCATATTCTGTTTTTAAACTCTGCAGATTGTGGGTATACTCAGATTTTACTGGGTACGGGTTTACTCCAGACGCTTTTACTCTTTCGAGTTTTTCTTTTCTGTTTTCAACAATTTTTTCAATCGGCTGTACTGTTTCCTGAGCCTGCTCTTTTTCTTTAGTTTCCATAATTATCCTATCAGTTCCTTTATTTTATCTCTGAGCATTTTCGTATTAAATGGTTTTGAAAAAAAATGTTTAACATTTCTTGACATCAAAAACAAGTCTGACATAAGCGGTTTTGCTGTTACAACAACAACGGGAAGATCAAAAAGCGCGGGTACCAGCTCCATTTTTTTCAGTATGGTGTAACCGTCAACTTCAGGAAGCATTATATCAAGCAGTACAATATCCGGTATTATAACGTCTTTACCGGTTTTTTCTATACCAAGAATTTCCAGTGCTTCTCTGCCATTTTCTACCTGAATAATGTTGTATCCTTCTTTTTCAAGGATAAAACGCAGAAGGGTCTGGACTTCCTTGTCATCTTCAATGATTAGTATTGTTTTATTAATCATAGTAATAAATATTATATATTAATATAAATAATTATAATAATTGTACAATTTTACTATTTTTCGAGTTTTTTTGCAAGGTAGGCTTCTATAAACAGGTCAATGTCTCCATCCATAACATTCTGGACATTCCCTATTTCTGCGCCCGTGCGGTGGTCTTTAACTAACTGGTATGGCATGAAAACGTAGGATCTGATCTGACTTCCCCAGGCTATATTGCCTTTTTCGGAGTAGTGTTTCTCTATCTGAGAACGAAGCTTATCCTGTTCTACTTCATAAAGCTTTGCTTTTAAAATTTTCATAGCAAAGGCTTTGTTTTTATGCTGGGACCGCTCGCTCTGGCTTTGAGTGACTATTCCCGAAGGCAAGTGTGTAATTCTTACTGCAGAATCTGTTTTTTGAAGATGCTGTCCTCCGTGACCGGAGGCGCGGTAAGTATCTATTCTTAAATCTTCTTCTTTTATTTCAATTTTTATTTCATCTTCAATTTCAGGAATAACATCGCACGAAGTAAATGATGTATGCCTGCGCTTATTGGCATCAAAGGGTGATATACGCACCAACCTGTGAACGCCTAATTCACTTTTTAGCAAACCATAAGCATAAGGCCCGCGGACAAAAAATGTTATGCTTTTTATTCCCGCGCCGTCACCGGGAAGCATATCCGTGGCTTCCAGTTCAAATCCTTTTTTTTCTGCCCATCGCGCATACATTCTGTAAAGCATTTCTGCCCAGTCACAGGCCTCTGTTCCGCCGGCCCCTGCATGAATGGATACGATGGCATTTAATTTATCCTGCGGCAACGATAATTTTGTTTTTACTTCTAGAAGTGAGATGTCTTTTTTTAGAACGGTTAACTTATCAATAAATTCCTGTTCAAAATGCTCATCAAGTTTTTCGCCTTCGGATAACTCAAGAATTGTAATTAAATCTGAGAGCTCTTTTTTGAGGTTGGTGTATGAGGCTATATCGGACTTCAATAAATCCAATTCCCTCATAATTAGCTGAGCTTCCTGGGTGTTATCCCAGAAATTTGATTTTGCAGAAATTGCCTGAAGTTCTTTTACTTTTATTTCTTTGTTTTCAACGTCAAAGAAACCTCCTGAAGTCATCAATTTTCTTAGATGAACCGGAAATTTCTTCGTTTAATTCTCTTATTGTATAATGTTGCATATTCCGTCCGTTATTTCGAGATTTTTAAGAGCCATATTTTAACAATTTTAAACAATATTATCAAAACATTTGTCTGGTATAGCAGATAAAAAAACGATAACAAAACAAAAATATCACCATAAATCGCATAAATTGTTTTTATTTTGTTTGGTGAAATAGAATAAGTTTGAAAGGTTGTTTCAAATAATTCTGTTTTATTAATTACTCGCCCGGTTTTATCAATATAGGCTGAAATACCTGTATTTGCACAGCGAATAAGAGGCTTTCTGTTTTCAATAGCCCTGAAAGTATTAAAAACAAAATGCTGATAGGGAGCTGAAGTTTTCAAATACCAGCCATCATTGGTTATATTGACGATAAATTCATGATTTTCAAATTTACTTATTAGGCTTGGGAATATTGCCTCGAAACAAATATTAGCTGAAAAGGCTGTTTTTGGTTCATTAGAAATATTAAAAACCGTCATCTTTTTACCAGCCGTAAAATCACCTAGGCTATTTAATGCACTTATGTATTTTGAGAGAACACTTTTTAACGGCACCAATTCCCCGAAAGGTACAAGATGAATTTTATCATACTTATCTTTTAGTTTACCTTCCTGCGAAATTAAAACTGCCGAGTTATAATATTTTCCATTCTGGTAATCAGGAGAACCAATAAGATGACAGGTTTTTGATTTGCTAATAAGGTTTTTAAGCCACAGAGATAGGTGTTCGTTTTCAAGAAGATACCCGGGCACAGATGATTCGGGCCAAACTATTAAATCCGGACTGTCTTTTTTATAAGCATCTGCAGATAAAACAGAATATTTACAAAGGATTTCCGACACATATTGTTCATCCCATTTTTTATATTGGTCTACATTTCCTTGCAACACTGTTATTTTTACAGTGTTTTTCTGCGGGGTTTTGCTGATAAAGTATAAGCGGATATCGCCGTAACGCAGGAATACAATTATTAGTAAAGATGAAATAATCATTAATAAGTAAGTTTCGGAAAGCTTCTTATTTTCAACTATTGATTTTACAACGTATTTTTCCTTTGCTAGAAGTATTGAATAATACAAAGTTATGTTCGCAAATATTATGACAAAAGATATACCGTAAACACCTAATATATCCGAAGATTGAATTAACCATAAATTATTCCATTGAGTGTAACCGATAATTCCCCACGGAAATCCTGTAAATAAACATCCTCTCAGATATTCCAGGACTACCCAAAGACAGGAAACAAGAAAAGCAGTTTTCAAAATGGTATTAGTTTTCGAAAAAGCATTGAAAAGAAGAGAAAACACTGCAAAGTATAATGCAAGGTACGCAGAAAATATCAACAACGCCGGCAGGCTTACAAGCAAAGGCTCTCCAGCTGTTTTAAAAGTAGGCAAAATCCAGTAGAGTAATCCGCAAAAAAATACTACTCCTGACAAAAATCCGTAAATAAATGATTTAGTTTTATTTGCATTGCGTGCTGAATACAGAAGAGGTATAAACGATATCCATGAAAGGAAGGAATAATTGAATTTCGGAAAACTCAAGACAAGCAGGATACCTGTTAAAACCGATAAAACATAGTTCATAATATGCCGGGAATAAAATTATGACTCATTAATACCGCAACATCTTTTATATTTTTTTCCGCTTCCGCAAATACAAGGGTCATTGCGGCCTATCTTACTTGCTGGTTCAATTTTTGGTTTTTCTGGCTGCTTCTGTGGTTTCTGCGTATTATTTATGTTCATTTTGGGCACATTCTTTTGCTGTACCGGAGCTCTGCGGACGGTATCTGTTAAAGGCTGAATTTTAAACACGTATTCTACTGTACTTTCACGTATGCGGGTCATCATCTGACTGAATATTTTATATGATTCCTTCTGATATTCTATTAGAGGATCCTTTTGACCGTAGGCACGCAGGCCTATGCCTTTTTTTACCTGATCAATTTCATACAGGTGTTCTTTCCATGCCACGTCTATCATATGCAGTAATACCATGCGTTCAAGTTCCCTGATAGTGCCGGCACCAAAATTATCTTCGCGCGTTTTATAAACACTAATTATTTTTTCATGCAATGTTTCCGTTAAATATTGCTTGTCAAATTTTAATATCTCCTCTTCCGTAAGGCCTAGAGAAAAATCAAAAACTCTTTTCAGCCATAACTCCAGGCTTTGCCAGTCCCATTCTTCAGGATGTTTATGTGATGCCCACTGCTCAGCCTTTTCTTCTATAGATTCGTTTATCATATCCTGTATCTGGGTTGAAATATCCTCGCCCTCAAGGATTTCATTTCTTAAAGTATAGACAGCCTCTCTCTGCTTGTTCATTACATTGTCATATTCAAGCAGCTGTTTTCTTATATCAAAGTTCATTGCTTCTACTTTTTTCTGTGCGTTTTCAATGGCTTTAGTAATCCACGGATGTTCAATGTTTTCACCCTCTTTCATACCCAGGCGTTCCATAAGGCCGGACATTCTTTCTCCTCCAAATAAACGCATCAATTCATCTTCCAGCGATATGTAAAATCTTGTTGAACCGGGGTCTCCCTGCCTGCCTCCTCGGCCTCTTAGCTGATTGTCAACTCTCCTGGCATCATGTCTTTCAGTTCCTATTACATGCAACCCGCCTAAATCAACCACCAATTGCTGTTCATTAGAATCCGGAGGTGTTCCGCCTAAAATAATATCTACTCCGCGGCCCGCCATATTTGTTGCTACCGTAACAGTACCTTTTTTACCTGCCTGAGATATTATCTGTGCTTCCTGTTCATGAAACTTTGCATTCAATACCTGGTGCGGGATTCCTCTCCTGCGCAGCATACCTGAAAGTTTTTCATTTTTTTCAATAGACCTGGTGCCTACCAGTACCGGCTGGCCTTTTTTCCAGGATTGTTCTATATCATCAACCAGAGCGCTCCATTTTTCTTTTTCTGTACGGTAAATAACATCAGAATTGTCGATTCTTATATTGGGTTTGTTTGAAGGTATTGCAATTACGTCAAGTTTATAAATATCCCAAAACTCTGCCGCTTCAGTTGAGGCAGTACCGGTCATGCCGGAAATTTTTCCATACATTCTGAAATAGTTCTGGAAAGTTACAGTAGCAAGTGTTTGGTTCTCTTCTGCGACACGCATGTTCTCTTTTGCTTCTACTGCCTGATGAAGACCGTCAGACCAACGGCGTCCGGGCATAAGCCTGCCTGTAAATTCATCAACTATAATTACTTCCCCGTCTTTAATTACATAATCAACATCTCTTTTAAAAAGATTGTGTGCCCTTAAAGCCTGATTAACATGGTGCACCCATTCTGACTGGATATCATCATACAGGTTTTCAACGCCAAGCAGTTTTTCGCATTTTGCTACACCCTGCTCTGTAAGCGTGACACTATGGGCTTTTTCATCAACTATGAAATCATAGCCTTTTGCCAGATCTATGCCTTTATATTTTGCTTCCATTTCTTCGGATTCAGTTACAAATTTTCCGCGCAAGTGTGGAATTAATTTGTTTGCCACGGAATACTTTTCCGTTGACTCTTCTGCAGGACCCGATATAATTAGAGGTGTCCTGGCTTCATCTATTAATATTGAATCTACTTCGTCTATAATTGCGTAATTCAGGGGCTGGAGCACGCGGTCTTCTTTTCTGATAACCATGTTGTCGCGCAAATAATCAAATCCGATTTCGTTGTTGGTTACATAGGTTATATCACAGCGGTAATTCTGCTGTCTTTCATCATTGGGCATATCATGCTGGACGTAACCTACGGTCAGCCCAAGCATTTCAAATACAGGCCCCATCCAGTCTCTGTCACGTTTTGCCAGGTAATCATTTACGGTTACAATATGCACGCCTTTATCTGTTAAAGCGTTTAAATAGGCAGGCAGCGTTGCCACCAGCGTTTTTCCTTCACCGGTTTTCATTTCAGATATTCTGCCCTGATGAAGCATAAGACCGCCCACAAGCTGAACGTCGTAATGGCGAAGTTTTATAGCTCTAACAGAAGCTTCCCTTACACAGGCAAAAGCTTCCGGAAGAATGTCATCCATTGTTCTGCCTTCGTTTTTCAGACGGTTTTTAAATTCTGTTGTTTTGTTTTTGAGCTGTTCATCGGAAAGTTTTTTTGTTTCTTCTTCCAATTCATTAATTTGTTCAACGATTGGATCAACTTTCTTTAAAACTCTCTGGTTTTTTGTTCCAAAAACTGTTTTTAAAATTAAATTTATCATGTTTTACTTGATTTAACGGTTATTTTTCAATAAAAGTATCGGATTCCGTCAAACATTTCTCCTGCCTTGGTATTATACAAAAAAACCTCTGTTCTAACAAATCAGAGGTTCTGAGTTAATCATAGTTGCTCGTAACAACAGCTAATCAGTATTTATATTATCTATGAAATTTACTTTTTTTAATTACTTTTAATGCTTCTTCAGGAGTGTCAACAAGTTTATATATCAACAAATCGTCTTTTGATATACATTCTTCTTCCAAAACCTTACTTTCCAGCCACTTCACCAGGTCTTTCCAGTAGTCTTTTCCAACGAGTATTACAGGAAAAGGGTCAATACGTTCAGTCTGAACAAGTGTAATAGCCTCAAAAAATTCATCAAGTGTTCCGAATCCGCCAGGCAGAACTATAAAAGCTTTTGCATACTTTGCAAACATTACTTTCCTTACAAAAAAATATCTAAATTCCAGCATTATGTTTATATACGGATTTGGTTTCTGCTCCATGGGCAAAAGTATGTTCAGCCCAACGGATTTTCCGGCTGCTTCCATAGCACCCTTATTAGCTGCTTCCATAATTCCAGGGCCGCCGCCAGTAATTACTGCATAGCCGGCCTTTGACAGAAGATATGCTGTTTTCTCGGCTGTTTTATAGTATTTATTATCTGTTTTTAATCTGGCAGAACCAAATACACACACAGCTTTACCTAACTTGGTAAGCATTTCAAAACCTTCTACAAATTCTGCCATTATTCTAAATATTCTCCAGGTATCTTCTTGAGAAAAATCATCTTTTTCGTAATGGTTAAACCTTCTGAAATAAGGCATTATTCCCCCAATTTAAATTACTTTGCCTGCGTGTTCTGTTGGATATACTTCAAATATTTGCGGCTTCAATTTACGTTTATTGTAATAAAGTTTTTTAATCGCTTTAATGAATTTTGTTCTGGTTCTTTTGGTGACAAGATTTATGGTACATCCGCCAAAACCTGCACCGGTTAAACGGGATCCGAAAGCACCGTTGTTTCCAGCTATTTTTACCATTTCATTTAGTTCCGGACAGCTGACTTCATAATCCATATCCAAACTTAAATGAGATTGATTCATAAGCTCACCTAATTTTGCCATATCACATTTTTTAAACGCTTTCGTGCTTTCTTCTACTCTTTTCCATTCAAGTAATACATGTCTGCACCGGGATTTAATCTTATAATATCCGTCATCGGACCGAAACGGCTCTCCGTTTTTGAGTTTAAGGTGTTTGGCCCGCAACTCTTCTACGGTTAGTTCAAGGCTTTGTGCTATTTCAACTTCAGTACAGGTTTCTTTCTGAAATACTTTATTAATGATTTCTTCAATTTTATTCGTTATTTTTTCAAATTTCTTAAAACGCAGGTCACCTAATTTTGTTATGGCGTACTGGGTCCCGAATTTTTCTGTTATGTATTTATTTAACATCAATACACCAAGCCTGCATTCAAAAACTCTCATATTATAAGATTGCCTTGCGTGACCTGATTTTGGAGCAGATACCATGCTGTTGCAGGCCACAAATATCATTTCTTCCGGTACAGGGATGGATTCTACTTCCATCGGATAAAAATCTATTTTTAATGCTTTGCCTCTGTTTCCAAGTAAAGAAATGGTCTGATCCATACCTCCGCCTTGTGTTCCTACATACCATTCTCCGTCAGCAAGTATTTTTGCAAACTCCAGGCCTTTAAATTTTATTCTGTTGATATCTGCAAAAGCTACTGCATTAGCAACGATTAAAGCAGAAGATGAGCTTACCCCGGAGTTTGACGGCACATTTCCAGAAATCATGGCATTATAGCCTGTGTATTTATTTTTTGGCTTTGAGTCTACTACAAGCTGAACGGCGGCTTTCAGGTAATTTCCCCAGTCACCCGTAGTGTAGGGGTGTATCGTTTTTTCAATAATAAAATTTCTGTCCTGGAAATTTTTTGAATCAACATTTTTATAAATTACTTCATTGTCCTTTCTTGGTGCGGCTATTATCACAATATCTTTGTCAATGGTCATGGGAAATACAGGCATACCATTATAATCTGTGTGTTCGCCGATTATGTTTATTCTGCCCGGAGCCCTGTAAATTGAAAACCTTCCCGCTTTTGGATAGACTTTTTTAAACTGCTTTATCAGCCCTTCATAACGATTGATTGTTTTTTTTAATTCCGGGTAATGCTTTCCGTAAATTTGTTCGATACGCTTTTTCAAATTAATTGTCATAGTAATCCACCAGTTTATTTTTTATATTCGCCTACAAAAAATTCGACAGTTGCTTTCAATCCTTCTTCCAAACTTGAACTGGGCTTAAAACCCAGTTTTTTTATTTTGCTATTATCTGCAAGGGAATGTTTAATATCTCCAGGTCTTTCTTTTTCATGGATTATTTTTGACTTGGAACCGGTAAGTTTAATAATTTTTTCTGCCAGTTCATTAATAGTGATTTTTGAGCCATAGGCAACATTGTAAACGCTGTCGCCTTTTTCCGACACCAGCACATTTGCCTGAACTACGTCTTTTACATAAACAAAATCCCTTGTCTGTTCTCCGTCACCATATATTAAAATGTCTTCATTTTTGATTGCTTTTAAAATAAATATTGGCACAGCCGCCGCATACTGGGATTTTGGATTCTGCCTCGGACCGAACACATTAAAATATCTGCAACACGCACTGGGCACCCCCCACTCTTTCCGGTAAAGGGACAAATAGTATTCACCGTCAAGTTTTGTAACAGCATAAGGGCTTTTTGGCTCGGGAAGCATGGTTTCAACTTTCGGCATAACCGGATTATCACCATAAACCGCCGCAGATGAAGACAATACTATTTTCTTTACAGTTCCTGATTCTTTGGCAGCTTTTATCAGATTTATTGTTCCAATAGCGTTTAGGTTTATGCATTCAACGGGTTCAAAAATGCTTTCAGGTACGCTTATCATAGCAGCCAGATGAAATACATAATCCACGCCTTTCATGGCATTTACGCAGGCCTTATAATCCGTTATGCTTTCTTCTATAAACTCTACACCAAACTTTTCTATGTTTTTTTTAAACCCTGACCTCAGGTTATCCATTACGGCTACTTTTGTATCCGCTTTGTTTGAAAAATGTTCTACAATATGACTCCCGATAAATCCAGCACCGCCTGTTACAAGTACTTTCATTGGTATTCTCCCTGTATTATATTTTTTTTAATTCATCTCTTATAAATTTAAACTCTTCCAATGGTGCAGAGGTATCTTTAATTAAATGACAGTAATCTGCATAAGTAATTCTTTTGAAAGTTGACAAATCCGACGTGCTTCCCCTTCCGGCTGTTTCAACAGAAGCAGGAACTATGATAAATTCGTTTTTTTCGCTTTCATTTTTTGCATTATAGGCATTCATATCTTTCGGAAATGTATCTGATTTCCATTTCCATTTTGGAAGCACAAACACTCTGGCAATATCGCCTTTTCTTGCAAAGATCAGATAAAACGGCACAAACCGGTCAATTTCTTTCACTTGACGACTGTCGCATAATTCCATAATTTTATTCACCAGCAAAGAAACTCTTTTTTTATCATTACCTTCTACCACAAAACCGGTAGCCGGGTATGACGGGTCAAATTCACTGACTCCGGTATTTCCAATAGCCACAGTTTTAATATTTTCTATAGGAAAGGTGCCGCTGAAAGCCTGCACGTGCCGGTGCTTATCTAATGAACCGGGCCTGTTAAAATACGGCCTGCAGAAATCAAACATAAAATTCAAATCAATAATATCTTCCATAAACTGCCGGTCCATAGACTGCAAACCGTGTTTTTTATAAGTTACCATAAGGTGGTTTTCTACAATTGGCGCATGATTGCCGAATAAATAATAATCTCTCCAGAACCATACCTTTTTGTTTGTGTTAATGAAGGACTGGTAACAAATTGGGCAGCTGTCTACGTACTCATTTTTGTTGTGTACAACTGTAGAACTTCGTTTTCTTGCGGAATTGCAGTAAATCACAAAGTCTCCGGGTGACAGTACCTTTGACTGCACCTTAGCTAAGGATTCACCGTCAATCTTTTTTTCAATTATCTGGTGGCGTATAAGGGCGAACATTATATCCTGAAGGCTAAAATTATCTGCAATGATGCGGGTCTTAAACAAATCATCCTTTGTCCCCATCGCAGGGTTTCCGGCCATTTCAAGCGCAAATTCTAAATTATTTACAATATCGGATTCTTCTATTGTATCTTTCAGAGTAACAGTCAGCAGGTTATCCAGCGCTTTTGGTGCGCTCAGGTTAAATTCATTGAACTTCACAGATAACTTTTCAGCCAGCTGATAAATTTTAGAACCTGTCTTTATACCGTGTTTTGAAACAATTTCAATAATTTGTTTATCCATAGCTTTAATTCTGACCTAACAGAGTTTTAATCTTTCCTGTAAGGTCATTTAACTTAACAGGTTTTATCAGATAATCCGTAGCGGTATTAATAAGCACATTTATACCCACGGTCTGTTCCAGTTTTTCCTGGTCAAAAGCCGTGCAGATAATAACCGGCATTTTGGGATACTGTTCTCTTGTTTTTTGCAGGACTACCAGTCCGCTGGCATCCGGGAGTTTAATATCCAGCAGAATTAAATCAGGTTTATTTTTTGATAAATTGTCTAAAGCATGGGCTACGGTGTTTACTACGGTTGTCTGAAACCCGTACTTCTCAATGGCTGTAGCATAAATTTCACTAAGAGCTTCTTCATCTTCTACAATAAGAACCTTTTTCATCTTAACTCCTTTTTTATAAATATTTTTGTTTTTTCAAGAACCTGTTTTTCCCAGTTATAGGAAGCAAAAGTATGATTGGCATCTTTTATTATTGTCATACTACAGTTACTGCCGTTTGATTTCAGCTGATTTACATACTTAAAGGCATGAGTCAAAGGCACCACTGTATCCTGTTCTCCGTGTATAATTAATGCGGAATTTTTAAAGCCGTCTAAATTGTCAATTTTTTTAAGTTTTTTCAAATCAGTTATAAACCGTTTTCCTATTACCTCTCCTGCCTGGTCATAGTAATTTTTTAACTTGCCCGGTGTTTTTATTAGCATTACCCTTTTTTGTATTAATTTTTCTTTAAATATTTCATAGGGGTCATAAACCGGCGCCCATAAAACAAGGGCCTTTATGTTTTTTGCTTTATTGGCGGTATTAAAAGCCACATAACCGCCCATACTAAACCCTTGCAAAGAAACATTTTTTACCCCTTTCTGTTTTCTTGTAAAATCTACCGCTTTCAGGGCATCAGAAATCTCATCGGAAAGTGTCATATTGTCAAACGTACCGTTGCTTTCACCGGACCCGCGAAAATCAAACCGCAGTGACGCAACACCTATAGAAAGCAGTTCATGCGATAACTTTACAAAAAATTGATGGCTTTCTACCTTGTTGCCTGTAAAACCATGGCAGGTAACAACAGCCGGAAAACTTTTCTTGTTTTCCGGGTAATGCCACATGCCGTATAGCATGCCATTTTTATTTCTGAAAGCTATCTGTTTTTCCATTTTATACCACTAATAATTTACCGGTACCCGTTGCAACCAAAGAACCTTCCGCGTTTGTTACAGACGCTTCAGTAAAAATAATCTTTTTTGAATCGTCTTTTATTTTACCAGTGAAGGTAAGTTCTGAGTTTACAAGGGCAGGTTTAATAAATTTTACTGATATTTCAGCTGTAACTGCCGGAATACTTAATTTAAAAGCCAGATTAGCCATAACTTCATCAATTATCAGCGCAATTATACCACCGTGAACAATATCTTTGAAACCCTGATATTTTTTTGAAGGTGTAAACTTTGCGGTGAGGGTTTTATTTTGTGTGTCCAGTAGAAAATTTAGATTAAGGCCTTCAGGATTTCTTTCCCCACAGGCAAAACACATATGATCGTCAAGAAGTTCCATTTTAATTGTAATTATAACAGGAAAGATTATTTGCCTTCAAGGACTTCTTTTACTCTTTTTTTTAATTCAGAAAGATTAAAGGGTTTAATCAACAGGTCTACAACCTGAGTGGAATCTATTTCATTCATATCTTTCGGATCCATGTAACCTGTACAGAATATTACAGGGAGCCCGGGATGGGTTTGTTTTAATTCTTTGGAGTATGAAAGCCCTGTTTCTTCAGGAAGTTTCATATCAAGGATTGCAAGGTCAATTGTTTTATCCTTAATCATTTCTCTTGCTTCTTTTACACTTGTGGCAGGAATAATGTTATATCCCTGATTTTTAAGAGCAGTTGAAATGATTTCTCTGAAGCTGTCTAGATTTTCCAGTATTAGTATAGTTTTGTTTGTTGTCATACTGAAATTCTAACAAATAATAACACTTTTTTCAATATTTGATATACCCGCTAAAAATAAGTATAATTTAAGAAATAATTAATATATTTAAGGAAAAATATGAAATACAAAGGCATTTTTAAAACATTTGATAACTCAAAAATCAGAACCTACCCGCTAAACAAAAGAAAAAGCAAGGTCTCCCTGGAATTTGCCGTTGACTGCAAACATTTAGCTAAACAAAAAATTACCCATCCCAACAAAGACATTGAAAAAATAGCATTAGGAGTAATAAAAGCCCGCAAACAAAACAAACCCGTCATAATAATGTCAGGCGCACATCTGGTAAAAAATGGTTTATCACCCATTATTGTTGATTTGATGGAAAAAAGACTGATTACCCTATTTGCTACCAACGTTGCATCCTCTATTCACAGTTTTGAATTATCTCTCATAGGCCAGTCCAGTGAAAATGTAGCGAAAGGCCTGCCTAAAGGCGAATTCGGTATGGCGTTTGAAACCGGAATGTATTTAAACCAGACACTTATTGAAGGGCTGAAAGCAGGTATTGGATTTGGTGAATCCATGGGCCGGCTTTATGGTGACAAAAAATTTAGAAAAAAAGTTATTGATAATGCTTTAAAAAATGAAAAGAATACCGATAACTACTATAAACCTTACGGCGCTTTCCGTTTTGCGGACAGCTGTATTTTTGCAAAAGCTTTTGAACTCAAAATCCCTGTTACTGTACACGCTTCTTTAGGCACTGATATAATTGACCAGCACAGAAACTTCAACGGCAGAGCCAAAGGTGAAACCAGCGGAAAAGACTTTCTCATTTTCGCTAACGAAATCACCAAACTTACCCATGGCGGTGTAATAATAAACATCGGCTCTGCGGTTATGGGCCCGGAAGTACTGCTTAAAGCGGTATCTATGGCGGCTAATACTGGCAAAGTTCCAAACAAAATAATCACTGCAGATTTTGACTTACGCCCTTTCGGTAATAATGCTGCTGATGAAAAAAAATATCCCTACTATTTTCGCGACCAGAAAAGCATAGTAAATAGAATACCGGAAAGTTACCACGGTACCGGCTACTACATACAGGGCAACCAGAAAGAAACTGTCCCTTCCTTTTATAAGTACATAATCAGTCATTTCTGACACCCCCTCTGTTATACAATTATTGATTTTTCTACTGATTATTGCTTTAATAGTAGACAAGTTTTAAAAAAACACAAAACTATACCAATCTTGAGGAGGAGCAATGGCAAAAGAATATGCATTAAAAGTAAAAAAAATCAAAAAGGTAAACACACCATTTAGAAAAATGGTAACACCGGAATTTCCCGTAAAACAGTCTGTAGCTATAATTGAAAAACTAAGAAAATACGAGCCCCGGTCTATGTCAGGCCAGCCGCTGGCACTGTGGGACCACGCAGACGGCATTAACGTGTTTGATAAATACGGCAATAAATGGCTGGACTGGAGCTCCGGCGTATTGGTAACCAACGCAGGCCACTCTAACCCGGAAATAAAAAAAGCCATTATCAAACAGGTAAACAAAGGATTACTGCATAACTATTGTTTCCCGTCAGAACTAAGAGCTATATTAACTGAAAAAATAGCTAAATTAGCACCTGCACCGCTAAAAAAAGTATTTTTACTTACCACCGGAGCAGAAACCACTGAAGCTGCAGTAAAACTGGCAAGAACCTATGGGGCAAAAGAAGGCGGATCAGATAAAATAACCATAGTTTCTTTTTCCGGCGCATTTCACGGCAGAACCATGGGTGCCCAGATGATAGGTGGCTCACCGGATTTGAAAAAATGGATAGTAAACCTTGACAAAGATATGGTACAGGCACCTTTCCCGTTTTGTTTCCGCTGCCCCTGGGGTAAAGACAAATATAACAACTGTGATACAGAGTGTTTCGGCAAGTTTATAAATTTTCTGAAAGAAAAAAACATAGATCCTAAAAAGAATCTGGCGGGTGTAATATCTGAAACGTATCAGGGCGGCAATGCCATGTTTATGCCGAAAAAATTTGCCCAACTGTTAAGAAGTTTCTGTACTGAAAACAACGCTCTGCTAATATTTGACGAAGTACAGGCGGGATTTGGCAGAACAGGCAAAATGTTTGGCTTTCAGCACTATGACGTAGTGCCGGACATCACCTGCTGCGGTAAAGGCATATCAAGCTCACTGCCTATATCTGCTGTAATAGGCCGCGCTGACGTAATGGACATTTATGAACCAAACACCATGACCAGTACCCATACCGGCAACCCAGTATGTGCAGTAGCCGCCATTGCCAGCATAGACTACATAGTAAAACACAAACTTACCCAGAACGCTGCAAAAGTAGGCAAATACCTTGAAAAAGAATTAATGAAAATTGCCGCTAAATATCCGTCCATTATTGGGCACGTGTCCGGCAAAGGACTGGTTTACAGCTTACATATAGTAAAACCCGGCTCTAAAGAAACTAACGCAGACCTGGCACATGATATAGTAGGCAAATGTGTAGAAAAAGGATTGATGGTATTTGCACCTGTAGGGACGGGCAGCGCATCTTTTAAAATATCGCCCCCGTTAATTGCCACAGAAGCTTCCATAAAAGACGGCATACAAGCCGTGGATGAAGCCATTGCTGAATGCCTGGCCTAAGAATTGAAGCACCCGCCTTCGCAGGCGTGGATTCTAACTTTATTTTCATCGCAGCAAAAACCCTACGCTGAAATACCCGGAGCGGACTTAATCGCTATACATCCATGCCTTTACCGGGCAGGTATCCAGTATCATTTTATAAAAGGAAGAAACTGGATAGACACGGATTTCCGCGAAGGGTGTTAAATACAAAATATAAGTAATAGCAACAAAAAAAGCGCCCTTTAAAAGGCGCTTTTTTTTGATGTATTATGCTGTGTTTCTTTATTTCTTTTTTGCGGCAACTATTTTTCTGGCTCTTTCCACAAAAAACTCAGCTGTTAAACCAAATATTTTCATCAGTTCCCATGGCTGGCCGGAATCTCCGAAGGTATCGTTTATGCCTATCATGTCCATTAAAAGAGGCGTTTTGTATTTTTTGTTGCGTGCAATAGCACCCGCTATTATATTGCCCAATCCGCCTGCCTGATGCTCTTCTGCGGTAACAATAGCACCTGTTTCTTCTGCGGCTTTTAGTATAGCCTTTACATCAAGCGGCTTTACTGTATGAACATTAAGGACTCTGGCTTCTATTTTAAACTGTTCCTTTAATATCCAGGCTGCGCGCATAGCTTCAGGCACCATAGGTCCGCAGGCTATTATAGTAAGCTGTTCTTTCTCTGATTTATATTTTTCTGCCAGTTTAATTTCAAAGGCATCTACAAATTTCTCCGTAACTTTTCTAAAACGGATTACATTGGCCTTGCCGAAAACAAACGGGGTGTCTTTTTTGGTGGCTATGGGTGTGGCTTCCCTGGCATACCTGATGCATGACGGGCCTTTTACTATTGCCATGGCATGGGTAGCTTTTTCTGTTTCAATGGAATCACAAGGAACGGTTAAGGTCATTTTGGGAAGGTACGCCATAAGAGCTATTTCTTCCAGTGCCTGGTGCGTGGCGCCATCCTGCCCTACGGATATGCCCGCATGGGCTGATGCTATTTTTACGTTAAGGTCGTTATAACAGAGAGTTGTTCTTATCTGGTCCCAGTTTCTGCCGGTTACAAATACACCGTAGGAACCAATAAATGCTGTCTTGCCTTCTTTTGCCAGGCCTGCGGCTACTACCGTCATATTCTGTTCTGCAATACCCATGCTGAAAAAACGGTTTTTTCTTTCGGGATGGTTCTTATAGAAATCATCCATTTTGATTGATGAAGTAATGTCTGACCCGTGGGCTACTACATTTTTATCTTCCCCTATTATTTCCAGGGCTTTGCCAAAACCGAATCTGGTAGGTTCCATATCCACTTTCATCATTGGATCTGCGTTCCACCAGTAATTCTTTTTAAACTTCGGCAGTTTGGCTTCAACTTTTTTATTTACGCCTTTCTGGTAATTTTCTACACTTGCAAAGATGGCATCCAGCCTTTCTTTTGGAAATTTGTCTGCTATGCCTATGCTTTTCAGCGCGCTTTCTAAAGATTCGTCGCCGCATCTGCCGTGTTTCGGAGGCACACCATGATAACCTGCTACGTTTTCCGCGTAACAAATACCTTTGCCTTTTACCGTTTCAAATATTATCACGGTGGGCTGGCCTTTGACGGTTTTTGCTTGTTCAAAAGCTTCTACAATTTTTTGCATATCATGGCCGTTAGTTACTATTACATTCCAGCCAAATGATTTATATTTATCTTCAAGCGGTTCTACGTTCATTACATCTGCTACTTTGCCGTCTATCTGCAGTTTGTTGCGATCAAGGATGCCTACCAGGTTATCAAGTTTGTAATGAGCTGCAGACATTACTGATTCCCAAATAGAACCTTCCTGCTGTTCGCCGTCACCCATGATGCAGTAAACCCTGTAATCCTGTTTTTCCAGTTTTGCGTTTATGGCGCTTCCTACGGCAACACCTAAACCCTGGCCCAGGGACCCGCTGGATAATTCAATTCCAGGCAGCTTGAATCTATTGGGATGGCCTTCAAAACCTGACCATAATCTTCTAAGTTTTGCTGTTTCTTCTATATTGTAATAACCTGCCGCGCCCAATGCCACGTACAATGCCGGAGCTTTGTGGCCGGTAGACCAGAAAGTTCTGTCTCTGTCTTCCCATATTGGATTTTCCGGATCGTGCTTCATAATTTTAAGGTATAAAGCTGCCGTGATATCCATAATGGACATGGTACCGCCGGTGTGACCTGATTTTGCCAGAGTGATACCTATCATGTTCCACGCACGCATTTCTTTTGATTTTTCAATCAGTTCGCTGATTGAGTAGTCTTTTCTTACTTCACTCGTCTTTGAGTTGATTAATGACATTGACTGTGTTCTCCTATTTAATTTAATGTTTTAAGCAGCCGTTGCGGCCTGCGTTATTTATGCTTTTTCTATGGATACTTTTGCGCCTGATTTAACTTTTAAAAAATCTTTCGGGTTGCCTAAAAGTTTCCCAACTACGTTTACGGCACTGGCCGGCCTTATTTCATCACCCGTGCTGGCTGGCGTTTTACCGAAAAAAATGCAGAATGCGTTTCCCGGGGGCCAATAGGCTATATCACCGCAATTTACTACTTCACAGCCGTTTTCTTCACCTACATGTACTGGAATAGAAAAATAGATTTCTTCCCCCCAGGTGTTTCCTTTGGCATTTATGGCTAAAGCTTCATAAATTGCCTGCGCAGTTTTTGAATCATTCAATTCTGCAAGCATAGATACTTCACCAGCAGTGATTTTGATTTTGTTTCCAATTGTTATCACAGATTGGACCAAGCTTCTCTAAGCACTCTTTTTGAGTTTGCAATAAGCACTTCAGAGTTTTCACCCGGCAGAGGTTTCACTTCAAAACTTACTATGGGCAGGTTATCTGTTTTTTTGCCCAGGTAGCCGATATCAAAAAGGCATTTTAAAAATTCCGTAAGTTCTTTTACGCCATTTTCACCGGTAGATATACCAAATCTGGGGTGCTGATCACCATAGCCTGTCATAGCTTTATCCTTCATTATACAGTTACCCATGTGGATGTGAACAAGGTAATCTTTTACAGCGGTCAATGACTGCTTTGGTGTTTCGTTAAGTAACGGCATATGGCTTAAATCTACCATCAGTCCGAAATTTTTGCAGGTTTTTCTTACTTCTTTGGCTATTTTCACAGCTTCATCTGAGGGGCCAATAAGAGCTTTTTTGTCTATGTCACGGTCAAAAGTTTCAAGCACAAAATTAAGGTTTTTTGTCTGGGCATAATTTGAAAGTTCTACAAGAGATTCTACCAAGGCTTTTTTGGCTTCTTCTCTTTTTTCAGGGCCCGGGTCTGCTCCGCTAAGGATGGCTACAGCTTTTGCGCCGAGTTCTGAAGCTTCATTTATTCTTTCTTTTAAAAATTCCACTACTTTCTTTCTTTCTGCCTGGTCCAGGGAATTTACGTTATATTTATTTACAAGCAAAGTGGGCTGGGCTCCGTAAGCCACGGTTAAATGGCTCTGCTCCAGCAATTCCTTGGCTTTTTTTCTTACTTCTGCGTCTTTCATCCAGGAAATTTCAATGGCTGAGAAAAAATCATCTTTGCAGATTTTTTCCAGTGTTTCAAGGATTGGGCCTTCACCCTTCATTGTTTCAGGGTAAATCATGAAGTGGATTATGCCTACTTTCATGTAATCGTGAATTGAATCTTTCATTTACTTCCTCCTGTTTTGGTTATTTTGAGTATGTTAATGCCAGGTTAAACTCTTCATTGCTTACTACTTTTACTTCTGTTCTGCCTGTATCTTCATTAAAATAATCTACTGCTCGGTGTAAATACTCTAACGAATGACTGTTTTCTATTTCATCGTTAATTATGGTTACTGCACCTAAAACATAAAACAAAATGCCTTCTGACTCAGCTCTGGTTATTCTGCTTCTTTCTGCAGGGTCATATGTACCGCTTTCATTATATCTGTTATAAGCATAAGAACCCATAAGTATGCCTATAAACCAGCCACCGCCGTGTTCCCGATATAAACACATCTGCTCCAGCGCTCTGGGTGATTTACTGGCGGTTAAAGCTTTGAATTCTTTGATAGTGTATTCTGTACCGTCAACACTGACGCGGTAAGTTTTAAAAAACTTTGGCGCTATTACATAGGCCTTGTTTGTTTCTGTCTGGGCTATTACTGTAAACATTGAAAGTAAAACGGTTAAAAGCAGTGATTTCTTTAACATCTTATCCTTCTGTATGAAGTTTTATGTGTTTTTTAAATATCTCATAATGTTCTGCTGAATTATTTTTTAACACTTCATAACAGCCGTCAAAGTATTTATCTACCGTTAATATTGAACCGTAGGTGACATGCAGTGCCTGCCTTAAATCACCGTTGCCGGTTTTTGAATCCATTAAATTGAATATTTCTTCTCCTTTAAGTTTGGAAATATCAGGAATATTTGCAACGTTGGTGGTAAGTTCATAGCTGGCGCGGTCTTTTTCAAACTGTTTCATGGAAATAGCGTATATTTCCTTGAAAAGGTCCGGATTATGTTTGGCTACAAGGCGTAATTCCTCCAGATAGTAGGTACCGGCAGATTTTAAGTGATAGTTTCCCTTTGTGTGCTTTGAAAGAATAGGATAAATAGAAAATTTGTCACTTCCTGAGTGCACGCATAAACGGACACCGAAGTCATTTAATATTTTAAGTATTTCTTTCAGGTAGGTTTCAAACTCATCCAGTTTTTTATCGTTTTTCTTCTGCAGGTAATAATCTATGGCTTTTTCAAAGTACCCGGGAAACCTGGGGGCCAGCTCATCAACGCGGATATTACGTTTTTTAAGTTCTTCCAGCGCAAAGCTAACTTCATCAAATTTTGTGGTGTATTCGGTTTCATCAAAAGACACTTCTACGCTGAAATCTGCGCCTTTTTTCAGCTCTTCGGTTAGTTTTATAAGTTTGGTAAGTTGTTCAACCGCTTCCTTAATACTTTTTTTAAGCTCATTTGAAACATCATAAGTAAAATGTGTACAACCACCGGCTACCGCCATTTTAATATGCTCTTCTGTTTTCAAATGGTCGCCATCTGCGGACCAGGGAAGCGTAAGATTGGCAGTATAAGAGGAATAGGTACCCAGGTCAATTACGTTTTCATAGGTGCGGTTGGTTCTCTCCAGTTCTCTGGCAGATTGCTGGGCCAATACTACCTGCACGCCAAGTTCTTTGGCGGCTTTTGCCTGCATAACATTGCCAAGGCCGTAAGCGCACCGGTACCCGGTACCAAAGACAAAACCTTTTCTGATAACAGACGGGTTGGTGTTTTTATGGTTTTTGCGCAATTCTACAGCTTCTTCGTGTGTAACAGGAACCTTATTGCTGGTTTTCAAGTTCTTCTCCCAGTAAATTAAAATCACCTATAAAACCGGTTCTTATGGCATTTTTTTCTGCTTCAGTTGCCGGAAAGGCATCTACCACTTTTGCAAACAAGGTCTGCTGCGCAAACGCATGGCTTGCCAGTTTATCTGCGGTAATACCTTTTGAACCGTAAGGCTGTTTATAAATGTCAAAGAAAATCAAAACCTGCTTTAGCGCTTCATCTACTTCATATGCCTGGGCAAATTCTTCTGCAATAATTGAACTGTAAAGCTGTTCAATCATGGTTTTATTTACTTTTTTTTCTACATTTTTTCTGTTAATTTTCATTTCTTTCCAGAGTTCTATGTTGAGCGCGCAATCCGGGAAGTGGCCCTGGGAGAACATGCCAAGCAAACCTTCAACGTGAGGAAATCTGTTGCCGTACGGAGGCCTCATGGATGCCTGCAAGTCGCCGGTTTCCCATTCCTGCACACCCTGTTTTTTCATTATGGGTGATTTTTTAAGGGCTGTCATTATCTTGTGTGACCTTTTGGATATGGCTTCCGCTATGGTGCAAATGGCCAGGTCCTGCGGAAAAAGTTTGCCTTCGTGGTTTTCATATTCTGCCGGAGTTATTTCTTCCGGAAGTATCAGGCCGGCCTCTTTGGCAAGTTTTCTTGCTTCAGGGGCATCTAAAGTACCGTTTTTCTTATTATCAATTTTCATTACTTCTTCAGCTTTTGCGGTGTTGCCCTGTTTTTTATAAACATCGGCAAGTTTCTGTATGGCATACCATCTTAATGCGGCTTCTATACGGCCGCCCATTTTGGTGATAATAGAATGGGTGATTAACAGGCCTTTCTTGCGGGCTTTGGCGTGGCCTCTTAACTGGCAGAAAAATGAATACAGGCCGTCTGTCATAAAACCGGCTACGGTAACATTGTTATTAGCACCTTCTGCCATAACCTGTTCCATGGCACTGCCTGAATCCCCTTCGGCTAAATCAAAATTGCCTTTTTTTACCTGTTCTACCATCAATTTATCTACATCCCCGTAAACGGATTTTGCTGAGCCGTCAACTTTGTAAAATACGTGGGACTGGCCTTTTCTGGCTTTTATTTCTTCCGGGGTTAAGGTATCTTCAAGGAATAAACCGGAATCATATTTCATACATTCATCATTGAATTCTTTGTGAAGGGTTAAAATATCGCTTTTAAGTTTTTCCGGCTGATTGTAAGTTCTGGGGTTTACCTGAAAACTGATTTTGCCTTTTTCTGTAAGTAAAAATACCGCTCTCTGCGCTAAACGGGCTTTATAACCGGCTATTTTTGTGGCACCGCGTACCAGTTCTTCGCGGGATAGCTTTCCTTTATTATCAAGGGCAAACTGTCTTTTCATGGCCTGAAGCACATCATCTTCTGCTAAAGCCAAGCGGGCCAGTGTAGGGTTCATCATAACCAGGTCTGCACCCCAAAGGATACGCGCTTCTATAATGCCTAAACCGTAATCTACACCTACTATCATATTAGCTTTTTCTTTGATTTTTCTAAGGTTGGATTTTTTGCCGAATTTGGCCCAGAATTTAATCCAGGCTTTTACGGAGGTGGCTTCAATTTCTTTGGATTTTTCTGCCAACAGGCCTTTACCGGCCGAGGCCATAATTCTGCCCATACGGGTTTTTTCCTTATTAAGCAGGCCGGACATAACATTTTTATGTTTTGCTTCAAGTTTTTTAAGGAGTTTGTAAAGGTTTCTTACTTCTGGTTTGAGCACTTTGTCCGGAACGATATTGTTTTTATGCCTTTCTTCGTTTTGCAAGTTAAGAGTAAGTTCGTAAGAGCCATCAAGAGCCATGGTAACCCAGATAAGGAAAAGAAATACTTTCTCTTTTTCTTCTTCTGTATAACCGGATATTTCGGAAACTATTGTTTCCTGGATTTCTTTGATTCTTGCAGGAAAATCCTTGGGGTTGGTAAAACACGTTACATTGTCAAATGCCTGTGCCTGTGAAAACAAATCACCTTTTGCCTGGTCAACAATTTTTCTTACTTTTGGATCCATTTACGTTCTCCTTTATTATTAGTTTCAAATTCTCTTACTTTTGCTTCATAGCAACTGCTGATTTTTTTTGGCTATGAAATGGATAATTTTTGTTATTGTGCTGGAAGGACTAAATACTACTATTTTATTTAATTTTTGTCAAAATGTTTTAATTAATGTGTTAAAAAGCTCGGAAAATGAACTTTTTTACAATTTTTTGCATTTTTCTCTTTTCAAAATTGCCGTTTTTGCTTTAATCCCGCCAGTTCCAGAATACCCGCCTATCTCTCCGTTTGATTTTATTACTCTATGGCAGGGAATGACAGGTGCAAAAGGATTTTTTGCCAGAGCAGTTCCCACCGCACGGTATGCCTTAGCCCGGGCAATCTGGCGGGCTATCCATTTATAAGATTTTGTCTGCCCTTTTGGTATTTTCAGGCATGCCAACCATACCTTTTGCTGAAATTCGGTGTATTTCTTGATTTTTTTTAGTACTACGGAAAGTTCATTCATTGAAAAAGTACATATATCCGGTAGAATCTTCAAAAGAATAGATTTTTTTGCGTTGTATAAAATTATTTCTTTTATATTGCTTATAATACTTTTTTACTAATTTCACGTAATTTGCTGTTTCTTTATAAGGAGGTATGCCGTCATACCGGTTTACGGCGCCTAACCCGGCATTATAAGCGGCAATCGCGTAGTCCAGGTCACCGTTATATACTGCTATAAGTATGGATAAATGCCTGGTGCCTGCGCCGATATTTTCGTGCGGGTCAAAAGCGTTGCGGACCCCCTGCATTTTCAGCACGCCCGGCATTAACTGCATAAGGCCTTTTGCCCCTTTGCAGGAAACGCTTTTGTGGTAAAAGTTTGACTCTACCTTTATAAGCGCTTTTACCAGAAACGGGTCAACACGGTTTCTGTGGCTGTGAAAAAGAATGATATCATCATACTTAGATTCAGAGCTGTTTTTTTTGCTTTTTGCGCAGATATCACTGGCATCACTGATAAAAAGAAAAAAGGTTAATAGTAAAAGGGCAGTTTTTTTCATTTTTGTGCCAGGGATCCTTTGAAAGCTTTTTTTCTTACAAGCCGGTGATAGGTTATAGCAAATCTGTGCGCTTCGTCTCTTATATGCTGGAGCAGTTGTAGCGCAGGATTATCTTTTGTCAGTGCCAGCGGTTCGCTTTTATCGGTAGTAAAAATTAGTTCATCTTTTTTTGCCAATGAAATAACCGGCAGAGTTTTCAGATTTAGGCTGGTAAGCGTTTTTTTTGCGGTATCCAGATGGCCTTTTCCTCCGTCAATCATTACCAGGTCAGGCAGCTTGCGGTTTTCTTTGATAAGACGGGAATACCTTCTCTGCACAACTTCCCTCATCATGGCATAATCATCTATAGCGCTGACTGTTTTTATTTTAAACCTACGATAATTGCTTTTATCAGGAAGCCCGTTATTAAACCTTACTACCGAACCCACCGCCTGCTGGCCTTGAATGTTGGAAATATCTATACATTCAATTTCTACCGGTACGGTTTTAAGGAAAAGATAATTTTTAAGATTGCTTAACGTACGCGCTGTTTCCATTTTTTGCGCAAGTTCCGGCTCTTTTATTTCGCGGAACCGTATTCTGTCAAACATGCCTTCAAGTGTTTTTATATTATCCCGCAATTGGGCGGCTTTTTCGTATTGCATTTTTTTACTTAAATCAGCCATTTCTATTTTAAGCACCGCTATTAACTGCGGGTATTTCCCCTGCAAAAACAGCTGGGCTTTTCTTACATTCTTCATATAATCGGTTTTAGTTATCTTGTTCAGGCAAGGCGCAGTGCATTTTTTCAGCTGGTAATAAATACAGTTGCCGTACTTGGCATTTTTAGCGGAGTTTTCCAAGATCACGCTTTTGCACGGCCTCAGGTTAAACGTAAAGGTGAGATATTTAAGCAGTTTTGCAGTATTGCCCAGGTTATGATAGGGGCCGTAACACCTGGCTTTGTACATTTTCCCTTTTCGGGAGATTATAAGCTTTGGAAAATCTTCGTTTAATGTAACGCAGATGAACGGGTAGGTTTTATCATCGCGCCACATGATATTATACTTGGGTTTAAACTTTTTTATTAGTTTATTTTCAAGCAAAAGCGCGTTTTTTTCTGATTCCGTGATAATGTAATCTACAAGGCGGATATTGGAAACCAGGGCGGCGGTTTTCTGGGAGTCATGATGGCGGCCGAAATAAGTGGATACCCGTTTCTGGAGGTCTTTTGCTTTACCAACGTATAAAATCTGGTTGGCATAATCCCGCATAAGGTATACGCCGGGATTGTGAGGCAGGTTTATAGAAAGTTTCTGCATAATCAATCATCGCCGAGAAGAGACTGAATTTTCAAAAACTCAAAAACAGGCTTGCGTTCTTCTATTTTAAGTATTCTTGATGAAACAAAATATGTTAAGACACCTAATATTATGGCTGATGGAACGGAAATCATTATACTTAGTTTTGGAATAGAAACAACAAGATAAATTACCACACCCATTATGGCGCTGGCGGTAGTAACCTTAAAGAAACTTTCCAGTATTTTTGCTCCGCCAATCAAACCTATTCGTTTTCTTAAATAGTAAAACAAAATTCCCATATTAACATAAGAAGCAACAGAAGTTGCCAGGGCCAGCCCGCCAACGCCAAGAGGCCACATTAAAATTAAGCTTAGTACAACATTTACAGCTACTGCAATAAGCGCTGATCTTACAGGTATTTTTGTTTCTTTCATAGAGTAAAACACGCTTACAAGAATTTTTACAAATGAATAGGCCAGTAAGCCCAAGGAAAAAAAGGCCAGTGCTGAATAGGTCATTAAACTGGCTGAGTAACTAAATTTCCCATGTTCAAACAATAAACGTATTATAGGAAGGCCGATAACGATAAGGCCTATGGTTGCCGGTATAAGTGTGTACATTACCAGGCATAACGAAAAATTCAGTGTTTTCTTAAGCTGGTTCATGTCATTTTTTGCAAAACTCTGCGACATTAAAGGCAGGCTTACGGTGGCCATAGCAATACCAAAAAGCGCTAAGGGAAGCTGCATAAGCCTGTTTGAATAATATAAAGCGGTAATTGAGCCTTCCGCAAGAAATGATGCACAAATGGTATCTACAAATGCGTTTATCTGGTCTGCTGAAAAACTGATAATCGTAGGAATGATGAGCGTAAACACTTCTCTAAGGCCGGGATGTTTCAGGTTAAGGCTGAACTTTATTTTAAAGCCGTAACGGAAAACATCCAACTGCTGAACCACATACTGCAATAACCCGCCTACTACCACACTTATTGCCAATCCTTTAATCTGCGCTACATCCGGGAGCGTGATAAAATAAGTTATCAGAAACACATACCCCACTTCTGCTATGCTTAAAGACGCAGGAGCTACTGCAGGCAGAAAAAATTTCTTTAAAGAATTCAAAACACCCAGCATTAAAGCAGCCAGACAGGCAAACAGCAGAAACGGAAACATTAAACGCGTCAGGATTACCGCTATTTCCATCTTTTCAGGAGTATCTGTAAAACCAAATGCAATAAGTTTTGTAATAGGCCCGGCAAAAATCATACCAAGAGCCGTTATTACTAAAAGTATAAGGAAAAGGGCTGTAAAAACGTTGTTTAAAAGGTCCTGGGTTTCTTCTTTGGTTTTTGTTTCAAGGTAATTGCTGAAAACAGGTACAAAAGCGGTAGAAACTGACCCTTCTCCCAGTAATCTACGGAAGAGGTTGGGTATGCGGTAAGCGGCATAAAAGGCATCTGCAAATATGCCTGCACCAAAAATCTGCGCTACCAGCATATCACGGATATAGCCGAGAATACGGGATATTCCTGTAGCTATTGATACACTGCCTGCAAATTTTGTTATTTTTTTGTGTTCTGTTACTGACATTAGGGTTTTTCCTGTATGTTTTTACGTATTTGGAGTCCGTTAAAACCTAAAATATGGCATGATTTTTATTGCTGTTTTTCGTGTTGACTTTTAATGTTTCATATACTATAATATTTCATCGTAAAAATCAAAAAACGGAGAGGAAGCAGAAATGGCAAAATTAAAAACAGGCAGGCATACGTCGGGTATTAAAGAATTAAGAAAAAACAAAAGAAGATACAAATTCAACAAAAAGTTCAAAGAAACTGCAAGAGACCTTGCAAAACAGATGAAAAAAGCAGTGAAAACCGCTAATAAAGAAGAAGCAAAGAAACTTCTTATTGATGCAATCAGCAAATATGACAAAGCCGTAAAACATAATATCTTTCACAAAAATATGGTAAACCACAAAAAGTCCCAGCTAATGAAACTCATCAACACCCTTAAGTAAACTTCAATTTCAATGAATAATAAAAAAAGAACCCAGTATAATATGGGTTCTTTTTTTATATCCTAACTCACTTTATTAGATCAATTCAGCTATTACTGTTCGCAGGTCAGGGTTTTCAATCTTGCCGGACTTTACCGCCAGCTCTGTTTCCAGCAATACTTCCATTTTTTTGACTATATCTGCCATTTTAAATTTCTTAACTTTAGGTACAAAATTGCGGTCATAAACCCTGAGTTTTTTCATTATAGTGTCTGTCGGCACATTTTTATTTGCCATATCAATAGCCATTATCATTTTTCTGTACGTTCTGTAAAGCAGACTGTATAAATGGAAGTATTCACTGCCGGAATTAAGCAGGTTATCTACCAGCTCCAGTGCTTTACGCTTGTCGTTATTTATTATGACATCGGTAAACTGGTATATGTTTTCCTGTTTAATGAAACCGCTGCACTCAAAAATATCCTTGGACTCTACTTTAGGGTTTTCTTTTGTAAATAACAAAAGTTTCTCTACTTCGTTTTTAATGTCAAACAAATTATCGCCAGAAAGCTGGTAAAGGTATTCAGCGTCCGGGTAGGCAATGGTTTTATTATTGTTTTTAAATTCGTTTATTATGAAGTTTATGCATTCATTTGGATATAAAGGGCGGAATTCTACTACGTCTCCGATATTTGATATGGTTTTTATAAGCAGGTTTGAATAAAGCTCATCTCTTCTTAACTTAAGCGGATTTATAAAGATTATATAAGGAGTAAAGTTGCCTGCGCCCAGAGCAGAAACTATCAGTTTCACTGTGGCAGCTTTTAGTTTATTGGCATCTTTTACAATGGTTACCTTTTCTTCACTGAACAAAGACATAGATGCAATGGTGCTCATAAACTCATCTATGTCAAAACCGTTGCCATAAAAAACTGCCCGGTCTGTTTTCTGCGCCAAAGCTTTCTGCAGGTTATTTACAAACTCTTCCTGCAATAAATGTTCTTCACCCCAGATATAATAGGCTTTTGACAGCTGATTTTTTACGAGTTTTGACGGCAGGTCAGAGTATTTTTTAAAAGGCATGTAGGTTTGGTTACGGGTTGGTACCGGTTTCCTGTGCTGATTTCGGCACCTTTTTTTCTGATATTCCGCTTACTGAGCCAAAGCCCTGAATAGTTCTTGTCAGGATTTTCTGCGCCAGGTCAGCCCATACAATTTCACGGGCTTCTTCCTCTGTTTTGCCGTCAGTAATAGTGGTGGAGTTATATATCAGCGTGCCTTCAAGTGATGGTTCTTCCCACAGGGTTACGTTAGCTACTTTATCTACAAAATACAGGTTTAGCAGGACCCTTAGTTTATACTGCTGGGGTTCAAAATTTGCACCGAAAGTTAACGGTTGTAAAGAGTAATAGGTTATTTTTGCCGCTACTGCGCCGTCAGCATTTTCTTCGTTGGTTATGGTTAATCTGCCGTCACGGACAAATTCATCTGTGATTTTGGTGGTAAGCTTATCTTCCAAACCGAAATATTGCGTTTCATTTACAATCTGGCGTATGGCCACTCTTTTGATATGCTGAGGCAACATTTGGGTTTGCGGAGTGTACATGGAACAGGACCCTAAAGCTAAAAGCATTATAAAACCAAGATATTTTTTCATAACATCCCCCTAAAATTCCTTTGAAGCTCCACGCCTTTGGTGGCGTGGACCCACAGTTGATTCACATCGCAGAAACAAATCCTACGCTGAAATACCCGAAGCGGACAAACGCTATTCATCTACAGCATTACCGGGCAGGTATCCAGTATCATCCATTAAAAGGAAGAAACTGGATAAACCCTGGATTTCCGCGAAGGGTGTTATATGATCAGATTAACAAGTTTGTTAGGAATATATATGTGTTTTTTTATGTTGCCCGTTAAATATTTTTTTATTTTTTCATCATTGGCTATTAGTTTCAGGAGTTCTGCTTCAGGAATGCCGCGTGTTACGCTGACAGTGGATCTTAATTTACCGTTTACTTGAACGGGTATTTCAATAGTAGGGTCATCCAGCATGTCGGTGTCAAACTTTGGCCAGGCAGCTTTTCTTACGCTTGTTTTATTTCCCATAAGGCCATAAAGTTCTTCTGTAATATGCGGGGCAAAAGGCGACAAGAGCACAATAAGTGCTTCATATGCTTTCCTTGAAACATCATCTCCCAGCCCGGTATAAGAGCTCAGTTCATTTAAAAATTCCATAATGGAAGCTATGGCGGTATTAAACTGATAGTTTTGGGTTATATCGTCGGTAACTTTTTTAATAGTCTTATTCATTTTGCGGTTTAAAGCATCTTTTTCCGGCTGAGAAGACTGCGTAACAGCAGGAGCGTCAAACTTTTCTTTCAAACGCCAGACTCTGGTCAAAAATCTCCAGCAGCCTTCTATGCCTGAATCCTGCCATTCCAGCTGTTTTTCCGGAGGTGCGGCAAAAAGTATAAAAAGGCGCGTGGTGTCTGCACCGTATTCATTGATTATTTTTGAAGGTTCTACTGTATTTCCCTTTGACTTTGACATAGCAGATCCGCCAAGGGTTACCATGCCCTGGGTTAAAAGCTTTATAAAGGGTTCTTCAATTTTTGACAGGCCCAGGTCTTTTATAAAGCGCTGGAAAAACCGTGAATAAATTAGGTGCATGCAGGCGTGTTCTATCCCGCCGATATACTGATCAACCGGCATCCAGTAATCTATATTTTTGCTTTCAAAAGGTTTTTTGTCATTATGCGGATCACAGTAGCGGGCAAAGTACCAGGAAGAATCTACAAAGGTATCCATGGTATCTGTTTCACGCACCGCATCAGAACCGCATTTGTGGCATTTGGTTTTCAAAAAGTTTTCATCCTGTTTTAAGGGAGATTCTCCCGTACCTGTTAAGCTGGCGGTATCAGGAAGCATTATCGGCAGTGAAGTTTCATCTACAGGTATGGTTCCGCATTTAGGGCAGTATATTATTGGAATGGGTGTGCCCCAGTATCTTTGGCGTGAAATAAGCCAGTCTTTAAGCCTGAAATTTATTTTCGGGCTTCCTATACCTTTGGCTTCAAGCATTTTTATTATTTCGGCCCTGCCTTGTTCAGATGTCATGCCGTCAAACTTGCCGGAGTTTACCATAGCGCCTTCTTCTTCATAAGGCAGTTCTGTGCCGTTTTCCGGCCGGACAACTTCTATAATGGGCAAATTAAACTTTTTAGCAAATTCATAATCGCGTTTATCATGCGCCGGCACGCACATAATAGCACCCGTGCCGTAATCCATAGTTACATAATCTGCTGTCCAGATAGGGATTCTGGTGTCATTTACCGGGTTAACAGCATACAATCCCGTAAAAACACCGGTTTTTTCCATGCTGGAGCGCTCTACTTTTGTTTTTTTCTTAGTCTGCTCAACATATTTTTTTATTTCTTCGTTTTTTATAAGGTCAGATTCCTGGATTATAGGATGTTCGGGTGCAATAACCATAAACGTAGCACCGAAAAGGGTATCAGGACGGGTGGTAAAGATTTTCATTATGGCTTCGGATTTATGTCCGGAGAGCTTAAAATCCACTTCCGCTCCGGTGGATTTGCCTATCCAGTTTGACTGCATGCTAAGTACTTTTTCCGGCCAGTTCTTTCTTAACTCTTCCATGCCGTCAAGCAGAGCCTGCGCGTAATCTGTGATTTTAATAAACCACTGTTCCAGGCTTTTTTCTTCAACAACAGAGTCACAACGCCAGCAAAGGCCGTCATGTACCTGTTCGTTTGCCAGAACCGTATTGCAGGACGGGCACCAGTTTACCGACGAACGTTTCTTATATGCCATGCCCTTTTCAAACATTTTAATAAAAAACCACTGGTTCCATTTGTAGTACTCAGGGTCACAGGTGGCAATTTCTCTGGACCAGTCATAGGAAATGGCAAGCCGTTTTAACTGTTTGCGCATGTTTTCTATATTGCTTTTTGTCCAGGTTTTTGGAGAAGTTTTATTTTTTATGGCGGCATTTTCTGCGGGTAAACCAAAAGCGTCCCAGCCGATAGGATGTATGACATTAAATCCTCTCATGCGCTGGTAATGGGCTATCACGTCGCCAATTACATAATTTCTGACATGGCCCATATGGATGTTTCCTGAAGGGTATGGAAACATTACCAGGCAGTAGAACTTTTTTAAGTTTTCATCTTCCTGAGCCTTGAAGTAATCATTATCAGCCCAGACTTTCTGCCATCTTTCTTCTATTTCACTAAAATTATATTCCATAGTTTTACTTTTGTTATTTAATTTTTACCATAGCCTGAGCTGCATGTGCCCTTACTCTATCATCACGCAGGGCCAATAATAGAGCAGACACAGCTGGGCGGCCGATATTGCCAAGCGCTTCGCAGGCATATTTTCTAACCATCTCATTTTCATCTTTTAATGCGTTATAAAGCGGAGTTACCGCTGCGGGGTCTTTAATAATACCAAGTGAAATAGATGCTTTCATTCGAGTTATAGGGCTGGGGTCCTGAAGCGCTTTGATTAAAGCAGGAACGGCTAGCCTGTCTTTTAAATGGCCTAAGACGCCTGCTGAGGTTACGCGCACTTCTTCGCTTTCATCTTCCAAGGCTTCAATAAGCGGGCCAACGGCTCTTTTATCTCCGATATGGCCTAAAGCAATTACTGCTTTTTCACGGACGTATTTTGACGGGTCTTTTAGCGCCGCTAATAAGGGCAGGACCGAATTTTTGTCTCTCAAGCGTCCCAAAACTTCTATGCCTACAGACCTTACGAAAGGGTCTTTGTCATTAATGGATTCTACCAGCGCGGCAGATGATTTCTGTTTCAACCGTTCTTCCGTTTCCAGCTGTTCGCTGGATTTCCTGTCCACGCCTTTCGGCTGGATTTTAATTACTGTTCCTTTTTTCCATAAAAAGCCTGGTATATTTATTTTCATTGCAGAAAACCTCCGTAAAGCTTTATCTTACTAATTTTAAATGAATAAAATATTCCTTATTTCCTTTGGGGCCTTCTATCGGCGAAAGCGTGGTGTCTAAAAATTCAAAACCCAAAGATACAGCGACTTGTTTAATTCTTTCAATCGTTGCGTTTTGTACCGCTTCATCTTTTACCACGCCTTTTTTTACATTGCTTCTTCCCGCTTCAAACTGCGGTTTTATTAAGGCCGCTACTTCCAGCGATTTAAAGGGTAATTCCTTTATTTTAGGAAGTATTTTATCAAGCGAGATAAAGGAAACGTCTATGGTAATGAGATCAATCTTGTCTTTTATCAGTGCGGGTTCAAAATATCTGAAATTAATACTTTCAAGAATAACTACATTTTTATTGTTTCTAAGATCCCAGTGCAGAAGGCCTTTTCCCACATCTGTGCAGTAAACTTTCCGCGCCTTATTCTTAAGCAAACAGTCTGTAAATCCGCCCGTGGAAGAACCTATGTCAAGACAAACTTTATTTTCTATGGATAGATTGAATTTACTGACGGCGCCGTCAAGTTTAAGCCCGCCGCGGGAAACGTATTTCAGTTTTTCTTTAAGCGCTATGTCTGCTACTGTATCAACTTTTTTTGACGGCTTGCATACGGTTTCAGCATTCACCGTAACACTGCCAGCCATTATCAATAACTGTGCTTTTCCCCTGCTTTCAGCCAGGTTTTTTTCTACAAGCAGCTGATCCAGGCGTTTTTTTTCCATAAATTCAAAGAATTACTGCTTCTTATACCAGCCTTTTATATTTTCAAAAACCTTATTTACTGATAAACCGTATTTATCTCTTAACAAATCCTGTGTTCCGTGTTCTACGAAAATATCCGGCAAAGCAATATTTAGAATTCTGATATCAGGCTCGGTAATTAGTTCCTTTACTGCACTGCCTAATCCGCCGCTGATAACATTTTCTTCAATAGTAACTAACTGTTTTGTGTTTTTAATGATATTTTTTATACAAGCTTCATCCAATGGTTTCAGATATCTCAGATTTATAACACCTGCATTAATGTTTTCTTTCTTCAACTGTGCAGCTGCATCTACAGCTGTTTGTACCGTGTTTCCCAATGCCAGTATACAGATATCTTTTCCTGTTGAAAGCTCTTCTGCTTTTCCAAGAGGAAGTTCAGTGTATGTCTCTTTTAAAGTTATTCCCAGGCCTTTGCCTCTGGGATAGCGAATTGCTACAGGTTTATTAAGTTTCAAAGCTGTGTAAAGCATATCTTTAAGTTCCTGCTCGTCTTTAGGTGCCATTATAACGAAATTTGGAATCAGGCGCATAAATGATAAATCAAATATTCCCTGATGTGTTTTGCCATCATCCCCTACTATGCCTCCACGGTCTATGGCGACTATAACAGGCAGGTTCTGCAGAGCAATGTCGTGTATTAGCTGGTCAAACCCGCGCTGAAGGAATGTGGAATAAAGCGCACAGACAGGTTTATAACCGCCGGCTGCTAATCCTGCAGAAAATGTAAGGGCATGCTGTTCAGCTATACCTACATCAAAAAATCTTTTCGGGAATTCTTTTGAGAACGTTTCCAGCCCTGTGCCATCAGACATAGCGGCTGTAATGGCAATTATTTTTTCGTCACTTTTTGCCAGATCAACCAGCGTATTACCGAATACTTCTGTGTATGTTGGCGCTGAATTGCCTGTTGCTGCATACTTTTGAGCTTCGCCGGTTTCTATTTGGAACTTAGCCGCACCGTGAAATTTCGTAGGGTTTTTTTCTGCCGGCTGGTAGCCTTTTCCTTTTTTGGTTACTACGTGAAGCACAGTTGGCCCTTTGTTTTCTCTTACTTTTGAAAGTATTTCTACTAAAAGCAGAAAATCGTTTCCTTCTACCGGGCCCAGATAGGTAAATCCCAATTCTTCAAAAAGCATGCTGGGTACAAAAAGGAATTTGAACCGGCGTGCAATTCTTAAAAAATATGTTCCGAAATATTCTATACGCTTCAAGAATATTTCTATTCTTTTTTCTATTCGTTTCACAAGGCCGAGAGTAAGCAGTCTGGCAAAATAACCTGCAATTGCTCCGACTCTCTGGGAAATAAACATTTCGTTGTCATTTAGTATTACAAGCAAATCAGTATCAATGTGACCTGCATTATTTATTCCTTCAAAAGCCAAACCGCCTGTCATACTTCCGTCACCTACTACTGCAACTACCTTATGTTTTTGTCCGCTTAAATCCCTTGCTACAGCAAGGCCCAGCGCTGCCGATATTGCTGTAGATGAATGGCCCACGCTTATCGGGTCATGTTCGGATTCTTCTCTGTTTGGAAACCCACTTAACCCCTGGTACTGCCTTAATGTTTTGAATTTATCTCTTCTACCTGTGAGCAGTTTGTGAGTGTATGCCTGATGGCCAACATCGTAAACTATTTTATCTTCCGGTGTGTTGAAAACATAATGAAGCGCTGTTATAAGTTCAACACAGCCCAAACTTGAAGCTATGTGGCCGCCGTTATTTGCAACCGTGCCTATTATTTCCTGCCTGATTTCATTTAATAATTCAGGCATCAATTCCTTGCGTATTAAACGCAGATCCTGAGGCTTGTCTATTTTGTCTAATATTTTTCCCATTTTACTGCCTTTTTATATATTTTATTTTATAAGTCTAATTTTACTTTTTTTGTACCGTTATTGTCAATTCTGTCTTTCGACTACATAATCGGCTATATAATTAAGATATTTTTCTCTGCCTTTGAATATTTCAAGTTCCTTTTTTGCGTCTTTTATAAGCTTAAATGCAAGTTCTTTTGATTTTTCAAGACCGTAAAAGTTCGGATAGGTTAGTTTATTCATATCTTCGTCACTATCAAACACATCATCTATAACCTGAAAAGCCAAACCTATCTTTCTACCGTAACTTCTGAGCCTAAGTAATTCTTTTGATGAGGCACCAGCAATTAAACCGCCTATTAAAACACTGGCTTCAATAAGATCGCCGGTTTTGTGGGTATGAATGTAATCCAGGACTTGTTCTTGTTTTGATTTAGGCAGATTTTTGTAGTCAAAAAAAGTGTCAACCACCTGTCCTCCTATCATACCCTTGTGGCCCGAAGCCTGTGCCAGGCAGATTATGGCTTTTACTTTATTGATCTCTGGTATATTTTTACATCCAGCTATAGTTTCAAAAGCTTTTGTTAATAATGCATCTCCGGCGAGTACTGCCAGCCCTTCATTAAATTTTCTATGAGCTGATGGTTTTCCCCTTCTTGAATCACTGTTGTCCATTGACGGCAAGTCATCATGAATCAGGGAATAACAGTGAATCATTTCTACTGCACTTGCTGATGCTACTGCTTTTTCATAACTTGTCCCGCAAGCATTAGCAGAGGCAATAGCGAGTACCGGCCTTATTCTTTTACCTCCTGGAAAAACAGTATAAAGCATAACTTCATTTATACGGGTAAACTTGTCATTTTTTTCCGGTGACAGCGCTTTTCTAAGATAACAGTCTATACCTTTTCGCCAATTGTCTAAAACTGGTTTTACAGAATCTTTTTTCATCTGATTATTCTCTCGATTTTAATTGATTTGCCCGTGTCTGCGTTAATTTCAATTAAACAGGCATTCAACATGGGGTCTGTCTGCGATATGGCAAATTTGTAAGGCATTGCAGTGAGATACTTTCTTAAAATTATTTCTCTATCCATCCCTATCACGCCGTCTTTAGGGCCAGTCATGCCTGCATCCGTAAGATAGGCTGTGCCGTTTGGCAGTATTCTTTCGTCTGCGGTTTGCACATGCGTGTGAGTACCTATAACTGCACTTACCCTGCCGTCAAGATACCAGCCCAGGGCAACCTTTTCTGAAGTTATTTCCGCGTGAAAATCTACCAGCATGAAATTTGTTTCCTGCCTGAGTTTTTCAATTATTTTATCTGCCATACGAAACGGGCAGTCAAGCGGGTTCATGAAGACTCTGCCCATAAGGTTTATAACTGCTATTTTTTTACCTTCTATTTGGTAGATATTATAACCGCTTCCTGGCACATCAGGTGGATAGTTGGCAGGGCGAAGAATTCTGGGATCATCAAGAATAGTGGTAATTTCATGGCGGGCAAAAGTATGGTTGCCAAGCGTTAATACATTTATCCCTGCATCAAACAACTCTTCGCTTACTTTAGGTGTAAGTCCTTTGCCGCCGGCAGCATTTTCAGCATTTGCGACGGTAAAATCTACATGATATTCTTTTTTGATTTCAGGAAGCTCGTCTTTAATTATATTTCTGCCGGACTCACCTGAAATGTCCCCGATAAAGAGCACTTTAATGCTTGCCATAGTATATTCTTTCGCGTTTATTTTGCTATTTCCTGGGCTCTTATTTCACGTATAACTACTACTTTTATCTGCCCGGGATATTCTAGTTCCTGTTCAATTTTTCTAGCTACGTCTTTTGCCAGAGCGTATGCTTTCTGGTCATCTATCTCATCCGGCTCTACCATTACGCGTATTTCTCTTCCTGCCTGAATGGCATAAGCGCTTTCTACTCCGCGGAAATCGGTAGCCACTTTTTCAAGTTTTTCAAGACGTTTTACGTAATGTTCTACTGATTCCCTTCTGGCACCCGGCCTGGCGGCTGAAATTGCGTCTGCTGCGGAAATAATAAATGCTTCTACTGACTGCGGCAGAGCAAAACCTTCATGGTGCGAAAGAATAATATTTATCATTTTGTCAGATTCCCCGTATTTTTTTGCTATTTCCGCTGAAATCTGGTGATGAGTCCCTTCAATTTCATGATCTACTGCTTTTCCTATATCGTGTAGCAGTGCTGCTTTTTTACACATATTAATGTCAGCACCTAACTCACCTGCTATAGAAGCGGATAACCAGGCAACTTCCATGGTATGCTGAAGCTGGTTCTGTCCATAAGATGTTCTGAATTTAAGTTTTCCAAGCATTTTAATAATTTCCAGGTTTAAACCAACCACACCAAGTTCAACAACAGTTTTTTCACCGATTTCTTTAAGGCTTTCGTCCATATCGGTTTTAACTTTATTTACCACTTCTTCAATTCTTGCAGGATGTATTCTGCCGTCTGTTATAAGTTTCTCAAGTGCTATTCTGGCTATCTGCCTGCGTACAGGGTCAAAAGCTGAAATAGTGATAGTTTCCGGAGTGTCATCAACTATTAAATCTACGCCGGTGGCCTGTTCAAAGGCCCTAATGTTTCTACCTTCACGGCCGATAATTCTGCCCTTTATTTCATCATTTTGAATGTTAATGGTTGTAGTGGTGGTGTCTGAAGTATGTTCTGCGGCATAACGCTGAATTGCAATGGCAATTATTTCTTTTGCCTTTTTTTCGGCCGTTTCTTTGGCTTCCTGTTCAATATTACGCGCTCTTAAGGCAGCTTCTTTCCTTACTTCATCTTCATAATTCTGAAGCAAAATCTTTTTTGCTTCATCGGCTGTCATTCCGGCAACTTTTTCAAGGACCTGCCGCTGCTCTTCTCTGGTTCTTTTTACTGCCTCAAATTCTTCTGTAAGGTTTTTTTCCTTAACATGAAGAGCGCGGTCTCTTTCCTGCACTTCTTTATCTTTTTTTTCTATGATATCTGCCTTGCGTTCAAGATTTTCCTCTTTCTGATTCAGCCTTCTTTCTGTGTTTTGCAATTCCTGTTTTCTTTCCCGGAATTCCTTATCCAGCTCTCTCCTGTCTTTTTCCAGGGTTTCCTTGGCTTCAAGCAAAGCTTCTTTCTTTTTTGCTTCTGCAAGAGTCTGTGCATCAGCCAGAATTTTTTTTGCCATTGTTTCCGATGAACTTAGTTTTGATTTTGCGTATACTAATCTTGACACAAATCCTAAACCAAGTCCAACAACTGCTGCGATTAAAATCGATATTAACAACATTTTAAGGCTCCTTTCTCAGTTATAATCTTTGACATCCGTAAATCTTTTGCTGTTACCGGTATTTTTGCGGCAATTTGTTCACTGTAGGCAAGTGCTATTCTTTTTTTAAAAGGTACTTTTTTTAAAAAAGCATCGTAATAGCCTCCGCCGTAACCGATTCTTCTGCCGGTTTTATCAAATGCCAACCCTGGTACCAGAACTAAATCAATTTCTTCCGGATTAATAACATTATCTTTGCTTTTTGGCTCCAAGATGTTATATTTTCCGAAAACTAATTCATTTTTCATGTTTTTGATTATAATTGATAACATTTTTTTTTGCGGCTTTGTCTGCACTTTTGGCAGTACTACTGTTTTTTTCATCTTTCGGGCTTTATTTATCATAGGCAACGTTGATACTTCTGAACGAAATGACATAAAAAACATTACTTTTTTTGCCTGTTTGAATTCATTTGAATTTAAAACTTTTGCAGCTATTTTATTGTCTTTTTGTCTCCTTTCCATAAATGGGATTTCATTTCTGATTTTTGTGTACTTCTTCCGTAAATCGTTTTTCTGCTTTTTTATAGATAAAACCATATGTTTTACTGTTTGTTTTTTCTCCAGGCATCAAGGCGTTTCTTTATTTCCGCTTCAAAACCCTGCTGTGTTGGATTATAAAACACTTTATGGTCAGGCATATATTCCTGTTCTATAAAATGATTGTTGAAACTATGTGGGTATTTGTATCCTTTTCCGTGGCCCAATGCTTCACCATCGGCACTGGCATCTTTTAAATGATCAGGCACCTCTCTTAATTTACCAGACTTTACTTCTTCTGATGCTGCAACAATACCCATGTAGCTGGCGTTTGATTTAGGAGCAGTAGAAACATATACAACAGCCTGGGCTAAAGGTATTCTGGCTTCCGGCATACCAACAAACTCTACTGCATGCAATGTAGCTATAGCAATCTGTATAGCATTTGGATCTGCGTTTCCCACATCTTCGCTAGCAGCAACAATGATACGCCTAGCTATGAAACGGGGATCTTCGCCGGCTTCAAGCATTTTTGCAAGCCAGTATAATGATGCATCCGGGTCACTGCCTCTCATAGATTTTATGAATGCCGAAATATGATCATAATGCTGATCGCCGGATTTATCATATACAATTGCTTTTTTTTGCATAGATTCTTCTGCCAGGGGCAGGTCAAAAACGACAGTGTTATTTTTATCAGGTCTTGTGGTAAGAATTCCTACCTCAACAGCATTTAGCGCTTTTCTTGCGTCTCCTTCAGAATATTTGATTATGTGATCAAGGGCATCGTCTTTAATGTTTATTTCAATTCCGGAAAAACCCAAATCCGTATTTCTAAGGGAATTTACAACGATTTTTTTTATTTCTTCATTTGATAAGGCTTTAAACTGAAAAACCTGCGACCTTGAAATTAGAGCAGAGTTTATATAGAAGAACGGATTTTCCGTAGTTATTCCGATTAAGGATATGACACCTTTTTCTACATAAGGCAACAGGGCGTCCTGCTGGGTTCTGTTAAAGTGGTGGATTTCATCTATAAGAAGAAGGGTTCTGGTGCCGTTTAAGATTCTACGGGATTTTGCTTCATCAATGATTTTGCGTAAATCTGGAATACCTATGATTACAGCATTGGTTTCTATAAAATTTGATTTGGTTTTTTGCGAAATTATCCTGGCAAGCGCACTTTTTCCTGTACCGGAAGGTCCAAAAAATATAAGGGAATTTATAGCATCGGATTCAATCATTCTTCTTAGAAGTTTACCAGGCCCAATGATGTGCTCCTGTCCGAAGTAATCATCAATGGTTTTTGGTGAAACCCTTAATGCCAAAGGTTTGATAGGCCCTGAAATTTCGGGGTGTTTAAAAAGTCCTGTTTCTTCAATTTCTATTTGTTTCATAGCAAGTCCATTTTCCCGCATTTCTGCACTCTCAATCCATTTTATTAATGGCTTTTTGCTATTAATAAAAAAACCCCGTGATGCCGTATCAACAAGTTATTTAAAATATTATTATTGCAATACTTTACTTGTTAATCCAACAGTACAGGGTAAAAATAAATTATGAAAACAATGATTAAAGAACTTTTTACAATACCTGGTCTATAATAATAGATAATTCATCCGTTTTCTTATTTACCATTGATTGTAATTTCTCGTAATTTGTTTTCATGTTAAATAATTCGTCTGTGATATTAAGTGCCGTCAATAATGCGATGTCGTAACTTCCTACCCTGTCCGTATTGGATTTGGCTTCTTTGAATTTCTCTTCTACATATTTAGCCCTTGCCTGGGCTTCTAAAGGATCTATGTCGCCTTCGATTGGATATGTTCTACCTAAAATTTCGACAAAAATGCGTTCTTTCATCAAATTCCGGCATCAGTGAATTTATTGAGCAGTTTGCTGAGTTTTTCCTTAATTTGATTCTTTTGGTCAACAAAACCGTCATATTCTACCTTGGATTTTTTTAAATCCTGCTTATCTTTTTCAAAATAGCTTAATTCTTCTTTAAGTTTTTCGTTTTCTAATGCTAAATACGCTGTTTTTTCTGTTAATTTCCTAACTTTTTGATCAAGATTGCTGATTTTTTGCTCCATACTGCATCATATAATAAAATGCCGGTAGTGTCAAGTAGTTCTGAGGGTAATTCCATGCTTACCTAACCTGTCAAGAAGGTGGGTTACTTTGTTGTTTATTTCATCATCAGTCATTGTTTTCGATTTATGGTTGAAATATAAAGTAAAACTTAAACTTTTCATGTCTTTATGAATTTTATCGCCTTTATAAATGTCAAATAGCCTGGAGGATACTGAGATATCATTTGAGTTCAATTTTGATATTTCTTCAGCAATTAAACTATAATTAAGTTCTTCCGGAGCTAATACAGACAAATCTCTTTTTGATGTAGGCATTGTGGAAAACTGAACAAATTCTTTATTCTGTGATTTTGCTTTTAATAATTGTTCTAAATTTATTTCTGCATAGTAAATATTCTGCTCAATATCCTTCAAATAATTAGAATCTAAAAGGCCGAACGATGCTATGGCTTCCCCGTTTTTGGCATGAATTACCGCAGAAACAGTTTTATCATAATAGCTTTCTGTATTTTCATTCGTTATTTCCCTAAAATCCGTTAGATTGAAAACTTTTGCCAGCAGTTCCTGTACCAAGCCTGAAACATAATAAAAATCTATGGGCTTGACTTTTACATTCCATTGAGTTGATTCTATGTTACCTTTCAGTATTAAAGCAAGACTGTATTCTTCGGAGACTTTATTTGAGGTTTTCCGGAAATTATATGTCTTACCAAACTCATAAAGTTTTATATCTGTTATCTGATTATTCAAATTATGATTCAAATTACTTAACAGTGAAGGAAGCAATGACGGCCTTAAATATTGAGTATCTTTTGATAAAGGATTATCAATTTCTATAAGCATATTATCTTCAGAAATTATTGCAGATAGGTCATTTTTATAAAAACTATAGTTCAGTGCTTCGTATATACCTTGGCCTGACATAAACATCTGTACTTTTCTCTGTACCTCTATTACCGGTTCAATTTCCAGGTTTTCCTGTAAACTAGAAATACGCAGAGTAGCAGGAACAGTATCGTATCCTTTAATTCTAGCTACGTCTTCTATAAGATCTATTTCTTCATTTACATCTATCCGAAACGAAGGAACTTCGACGCTTAGATTATCATCCTGTGGTTCTATCCGCATCTGAAGCCTCTGAAGAATGTCTACTATATCCTTTTTTTCATATGAAGTCCCCAGCACTTTATTTACCTGTGACGTTCGTAAAAACATTTTTTTATTTTTATTTTCTTTTGAATAAACATCATGAGAGCTTACAAAATTTCCCTGGGCAACTTCTAATATTAGATAAATTGCCCGCTTGTAAGCCATTTCGCTGTTATCCCAGGAACAACCTCGTTCAAATCTATATGACGCATCTGTAGATACATTCAGAGCATTCCTGGTACTTCTTATTGACGACGAATTAAATAGGGCGCTTTCAAGGATTATGTTTTTTGTAATCTCCGTTACCCCTGATTTTTCTGCTCCTATTACCCCAGCAATTGCTTGGGCGGATTTCGAATCTGCTATTACTAGCATATCTGATTTTAACTTGTATTCTATACCATTTAATGCTGTTACTTTTTCGTCTTGATTTGCTTTTCTTACTACAATTTTGCTGTCTGACATTTTTTCAATGTCAAAAGCATGAAGAGGATGTCCAATTTCAAGCAATACATAATTTGTTATATCTACAATATTGTTAATTGGTCGCAACCCATGACTTATGAGCCTGAATTTTATTCTATTGGGAGATTCTTTTACTGATACATTACTGATGTATGAGGCTATATATCTTGAACAGAGTTCATCGTTTTGTATTTCTACCGGGATATGATCATCCATTGTTTTTCTTGGCACATACAACTCCGGAGTTCTTAAATTTATTGCCAGTTTAGCTGATAATTCTCTTGCTATACCCATTACACTTAAACAATCAGGTCTGTTTGGGGATACCGCAATATCAAAAACAACGTCTTTTAAATCATATAATGAATTCAATGATTTACCTAAAGGTGTGTCCGGAGGCAATATCATTATCCCGGCATGGTCTTGGTTTATGTTAAGTTCTTTTGATGAACAAAGCATACCGTCAGAATTTTCGCCACGAATTGAAGATAACTTTATCTCCAAACCATTTGGCATCACGGATCCTGGCAGAGCTAATGGGACTACATCACCTGCTTTTATGTTTTTTGCCCCGCATACAATTGAATACACTTTCTGGTCATCAATAACCCTGCAAAGAACAAGTTTGTCAGCATTAGGATGTTTGCTTATTTCTTCTATTTTAGTTGAAATTACTAAATCCGGAATATTGAAAGGCACCGATATTTCTTCAATTTCAAAACCTATGGATTGAAGTATTCCGGCAATCTGTTCCGGTGTATAATTATCAATTTGAATGAATTCTTTAATCCAGTTATAGGATACTTTCATATTTCTAAAATTGCCTCAAGAATCTCAGGTCATTTTCGTAAAACAACCTCATATCATTTACTTTGAATTTTAACATTGCCAACCGCTCTATACCTATACCAAAAGCAAATCCTGTATACTTTTCTCTGTCAAATTTTACATAATCAAACACTCTTGGATTTACCATTCCACAACCCAATGCTTCCAGCCATCCTGATTTTTTGCATATACTGCATCCTTTTCCCGAACAGAAAACACAGCCAATATCCATTTCTGCCGAAGGTTCCGTGAAAGGAAAATATGATGGCCTGAACCTCACGGATATTGTTTCACCAAAAAATCTTTTAGCAAAACACTCAAGAGTTGCCTTAAGATCTGCAAATGTCACATTTGCATCTACCGCTAGACCTTCTATCTGATGAAACACTGCTGAGTGGGTGGAATCCACAGCCTCATTTCGATACACTCTTCCCGGAACAATTATTCTAATTGGTGGTTTAACTTTTTCCATTATTCTTACTTGTACTGGTGAGGTGTGTGTTCTTAACAAAACTTTTAAATTATTCCCATAAGTGTTAAATTCATTTTTTATATAGAACGTGTCCTGTAAGTCTCTTGCAGGATGATCTTTTGGTATGTTTAATGCTTCAAAATTATAATAATCTGTTTCAATTTCAGGACCTAATGCTATCTGAAACCCTAATGATTCAAATATACTTATGATTTTATCTTTTATTTGTGTCAGAGGATGTGAATTGGCAAATTTAACTGGATATCCCGGAAGAGACAAGTCAGCGTTATTCTTTTTTGAGTTGTTTTTAGAATTTTTGTTTATTTCTTTTTGCTTATTTTCAAATAGATTTTCAGCGTTTGTTTTTAATTCATTCAGCACTTTGCCATATTTCTTTCTATCGTCTATTTCAATGTCAGGCAAAAGCTTTAAAACAGACTGTATGCTTCCTTTCCTTCCTAAATATTTGTTTTTTAGATTAGATATAGCTTCCGAGTTCGAAGTATTTCCCAATTCTTTGTTTAATTCTTTAGAGATGTTTTCTATTTTTGATTGGATCGATGATGAGTCAGTGTCTTTGTGAGGGGTTTTCATAAACCTACAAGTCTTTCAAGATGTTCTTTTGCCAGCTTATAGTTTGGTTCTATGGATAACGCCTTTTCGTACATTTCTTTTGCTTCAGAAACAATGTTTTTACTTTCGTAAACCAAACCAAGATTGTAATAAATTTCTGCCTTAACTGGATTTATCTTTACTGCTTTCCTGAATTCATCTATAGCTTGGTCATATTTTCCGTTAACAAAGTAGAACTTTCCCATTTCCAGGAGAGCATCATCTTTTGTTTCCGTATGTTCTAATTTTTCCGAATTTTTCTTTGCCATATTAAAGTTGTTTTATTGCGTCTATATCTGCTTCTCTTCCTATTACATAAACTATATCGCCTTCCATTAATTCTTCATCAGCCAGAGGCGCTATATTAATGTCAACTTTAAAATCACTTTCACCTGAATCAGTCAAAAAAGGTGTTTTTCTTTTTACTGCTATTATTGTCACATTGAACTCGGGTCGTAAATTTGACTGCCTGATTGTTTTTCCCCAAAATTTCTTTGGCAGCATTATTTCTACAATATTGTATTCTGGGGACAATTCGATTTCTTCTATTATATTAGGGGAAATCAGGCTTTGACCTAATTTTTTTGCCATCTCCAGTTCGGGATATATTATTCTGTCAGCACCTAACTTTGCTGCTATTTTAGCGTGCATTGAATTTATACTTTTTACTATAACTTTCTTAATTCCAAGTTCTTTTAAGTGTAATGTAGCTAAAATACTATCTTCGAGATTTTCACCTATGGCTATAATTCCAACATCAATGTCTTTTAAATTCAATGCTTTTAAAACCTTATCATCAGTTGCGTCGGCTATAATTGCTTTTGTTACACTTTGGGATATTTCATTGACTTTTTTTTCATTATTATCAATGGCAATTACTTGGGCACCTTTTTCTGAAAGGTACTTAGCAACGTTCATTCCAAATGTTCCAAGACCAATTACAAGGAATTGATTGTCTTTCATCGGCAGTTTTCCGGATATAATTCAGGTAGTCCCTATTTTGCAACGGAACCCTTTACGAGTTCTGCAAGGTTTGTAAATGCAGCTTTGTCATTTACTGCCATGTCTGCCAGCATTTTCCTATTGATTATTATGCCTTTTTTATGCAGACCATCAATAAATTTATTATATGGAAGGTTTAATTCTCTCGCGAGAGCATTTATACGGGTAATCCATAACTTCTTAAAATCTCTTTTTCTTTTCTTCCTGTCAATATATGAACGTTCCAGCATTTTCTCAACATGCTGGTGTACCATCCTCCATCTATTGCTTTTATTTGAATAGCTGCCTTTCGCCATTCTAAAAACTTTTTTCTTTCTTTGTCTTGTGTATACTACGCTTCTTACTCTCATTTTATTATCACCTATTTCCCAGAGCCATTTTTATAGTTTTTCTTTCAGGTCCGCTTAACACTTCGGTTCTACGTAAATTTCTTCCGCGATTTCCAGACATACCTGTAAGAAGATGCCTCTGACCAGCTTTTCTGTATTTTACTTTTCCTGTGCCTGTAATTTTGAATCTTTTCTTTGCTCCGCTGTGTGTTTTTAGTTTGTTCATTTTTTTAGTGGCGAAAATTGGACTATCAGCCTATTCCCTTCAAATTTTGGTTCAAAATCAACGGCAGCTATGTCTTTTAAAGTTTCCCTGATTTTTACAACCAGTTCTTTTCCGATATCTTGGTGAGTCATTTCTCTTCCCAGAAATAAAACGGTAAATTTAACCTTATGTTTCTTTTCAAGAAAGTCTTTAGCGTGATTGATTTTAAACTGTAAATCGTGTTCCCCGATTACGGGACGCATTCTTATTTCTTTAATAACCTGCGTTTGCCTGTTTTTCTTACGTTGTTCTTTTAGTTTCTGATTCTGCTCGTATTTATATTTTGAGAAATCAATAATTTTACAAATCGGCGGATTTGATGTAGGAACGATTTCTACTAAATCTTTTCCGCTTTCTCGTGCAAGTTTTATGGCTTCCTGCGTAGGGTTTACCCCTAACTGCTCGCCTGTTTCGCTTAAAACTCTTACTTGTGGTACTCTTATGTATTCGTTTATCCTAACTCTTGGTTCTCCAGGTTTCACTTTTTAAAATTATTACCTCTCTATTAAATTTTACTATTGTGCCAATAATGTACTATAAGATACAAAAAATATTATTCTATGTCAAGATGTTTATTTATTCAGGAGTGTTTTTTAAAATCAACGCGGTAAAATCTTCATAACTCATTTCGTTAGTTATTTTGCTTCCATAAGATCTTACAGAAAGTTTGTTGTTCTGCATTTCTTTTTCACCTATAATAACTATATAAGGTGTTTTTGAAGTTTGGGCATCGCGAATTTTATAATTCAATGTCTCATTACGTAGGTCAAACTGGCTTCTTATGCCACTCTTTATAAGTCTGCCGTTAAGATCTTTAACAAAATCTGCAACTTTATCGTTAATTCCTATTATTTTAGATTGAACCGGGGCAAGCCAGACAGGAAAGGCTCCGGCGTAATGCTCTATCAGTATACCAAAAAATCTCTCTAGAGAACCCATCAGTGCTCTGTGGATCATAACAGGTTTTTCAGGCTGGCTCTCTTCGTTCATGTATTCCATTTCAAATGCTTTTGGTAGGTTGAAATCTATCTGTATTGTAGAACACTGCCATGATCTTCCTATACAGTCCTTAATCTTTATATCAATTTTGGGACCATAAAAAACCCCCTCTCCCGAATCTATATTATATGAAAGGCTTAATTTTTCCAATGCATTTTTTAATGCAAAAGTAGCTTTTTCCCAATCTGTAAGTTCCCCTGTATATTTTTCAGGCCTTGTGCTCAAAAAAACATCAAATTTATCAAACCCGAAAGTTTTCAGTACAAAAACAACAAATTCTATGACATTTATTATTTCAGCTTCCAGCTGATCTTGTCTGCAGTAAATATGTGCATCATCTTGTGTAAAACCTCTTACTCTCATTAGCCCGTGCAATACTCCGCTTCTTTCATATCTATATACAGTGCCAAGTTCAGCATAACGGATAGGTAGGTCTCTATAGCTTCTTAAATGTGATTTATAAACAAGTATATGAAAAGGACAATTCATCGGTTTTATCTGATAATCCTGTCCATCAACATCAATTGGTGCGTACATATTTTCTTTGTAAAAATTAACATGTCCGCTTGTTTTCCATAACTGTAGATTTGCAATATGCGGAGTATTTATAAGGCTATAATCATTTTTTAAATGAGCATTTTTCCAAAAATCCTCAATTACCTTCCTTATTATAGCACCTTTGGGGTGCCACAATATTAATCCAGCGCCAACTTCATCTTGAATGCTGAACAAATCAAGTTCTTTTCCTAATTTCCTATGATCTCTGGCTTTTGCTTCTTCCAAAAGTTTGAGATAATTACTTAAATCATCTTTTGAATAAAATGCAGTACCATATATTCTTTGCAATTGTTCTCTTTTTTCATCACCGCGCCAGTAAGCACCAGCAACTGAAAGTAATTTGAAATATTTTATTTCACCGGTTGTATTTAAGTGAGGCCCCTTGCAAAGATCAGTAAAATTGCCCTGTGTATAAAATGTTACCTTATCGTTCGAAATAGCATTTATCAGTTCTACTTTGAATTGTTGATTATTTTTCTTAAAAAAATCAATAGCTTCTTGTTTTTCAATATCTTTTTTCAGGAAAGTATAATTATTTTTTATTATTTCATTCATCTTTTTTTCTATTTTTTCAAGATCTTCTGGCAGGAAGTGGGTTTCTGAATAAAAATCATAGTAAAAACCATTGTCTATAGATGGGCCTATCGCAAGTTTTATACCAGGGAATAACTCTGTAACAGCTTGTGCCATTACATGACTGGTGGAATGTCTTAATTTTTCTAATTCTATGTTGTTTTCCATGGTTTTTTACGATATTTACAAATGATTAAAATGGGCGATACAGGACTCGAACCTGTGACCCCTACGATGTCAACGTAGTACTCTAACCAACTGAGCTAATCGCCCGCTAATTCAAGAACCAGCATTTAAAAAAAAGGTGCGGGCCGGATTTGAACCGGCGAATCACAGTTTTGCAGACTGTTCCCTTGCCACTTGGGTACCGCACCTTTATCAAAGGTTGAAAAGTTTAACATAATTTAAATTACAAGTCAAGAGATTTAGTATAAACTCTTGTCGGAAAATTAGATTTAGCTGTTTATTTGAAGAATATAAAGTTCTAATTCACCTGCCTAAAACATCACATCTACACAGTTTGACGTAAATTTAATCTTAATTTGACATCTACTTAAAAAAATGTAAATATAATTAGCAATAAACAAATTTATTAAAAGAGGTGTAAATAATGATTATAGGTATTGTTAAAGAAATCAAAAAAAATGAATGCAGAGTTTCAATGGTCCCATCCGGAGTTGAATCTCTGGTTAAAAAGGGACATAAGGTTCTTGTGGAAAAAAGTGCCGGCTGTGGCAGCGGAATAACTGACAGGGATTATAGTAATGCTGGTGCAATAATGAAAAAAACACCTAAAGAAATTTTTGCAATTTCAGATATGATTGTCAAAGTTAAAGAACCACTTCCCCAGGAATTCCCTCTAATTCGCCAAAATCAGATAGTATTTACTTATTTTCACTTTGCTGCTGACGTAAAACTTACAAAGGCGTTAGTAGAAAGAAAAGCCATTGCCGTAGCCTATGAAACAATTGAAGAACGTGGAACACTACCCTTATTAACCCCAATGAGTGAAATAGCTGGTAGAATGGCTGTACAGGAAGGCGCAAAATATCTTGAAAAACCCATGATGGGTAAAGGCGTACTTCTTGGAGGAGTTCCTGGTGTTGCTCCATGCAAAGTTGTTATAATAGGTGGAGGCATTGTAGGCACAAATGCTGCAAAAATGGCATCAGGCCTTGGTGCGCACGTTACCATTCTTGACGTAAACCTTGACCGTTTAAGATATCTCGACGATATAATGCCAAAAAACGTTACTACCCTGATGGCAAATAGTTATACAATAAGAGAACAGGTAAAAAATGCTGATCTTGTTATAGGTGCGGTGTTAATCAAGGGAGCAAAAGCACCGGTACTTGTAACGCGCCAGATGATTGCATCCATGGCCCCGGGATCGGTAATTGTAGATGTTGCAGTAGATCAGGGCGGCTGTATAGAAACAATCCATGCTACCACACATAATGACCCGGTATATATCGTAAATGGCGTTGTTCACTACGGTGTCGCTAACATGCCTGGAGCCGTAGGCAGAACTTCTACTTTTGCGTTGACTAATGCAACTTTTCCCTATATCCAAAAAATTGCAGATGAAGGCATCAAAAAAGCTATTAAAAAATATCCCCCTTTAGCGCTTGGAGTGAATATGTACTCAGGCAAAATAACTTACAAAGCTGTTTCTGAAACTTTTGGTATGGAATACACGCCTTTAGAACAATTGCTGTAAGCTTTTTTGACCTAAATTTGACTTTAAAAAACATAAAATGTATAATTTGGCGTAAAATAGGAGGATTAAAATGTCTGAAGTTACACTTAAGAATGTAGTAAAGCGATATGATAAAGTTTTGGCTGTAAACAGCGTAAATTTTGAAATAAGAGACAGAGAATTCTGTGTTATTGTAGGCCCTTCGGGTTGCGGAAAATCGACGACATTAAGAATGATTGCTGGTCTTGAAGAAATCACTGAAGGTGAAATTTGGATAGGAAACAAAAAAGTTAACGATGTTCCACCGAAAGATAGGGACATTGCCATGGTATTTCAAAACTATGCCCTTTATCCGCATATGAAAGTTAAAGAAAACATGTCTTTCGGTTTAAGACTCAGGGGTTATACCAAAGAAGAAATTGAACAACGTGTTTCTAATGCCGCAAACATACTTGACATAAATACCCTTCTTGAAAGAATTCCAAAAGCACTTTCCGGAGGACAGAGACAAAGAGTTGCCCTTGGTAGAACAATAGTGCGCAAACCCAAGGTTTTTTTATTCGACGAACCACTTTCAAACCTTGATGCAAAGCTTCGCCTTCAGATGAGAGCCGAATTGAAAAAACTCCACGAAAGGCTTCAGACAACCAGCATATATGTAACTCATGACCAGGTAGAAGCAATGACTCTGGGTGATAAAATTGTTATTATGAAAGACGGCCTTATTCAGCAAATCGCCGACCCAATAACAATCTACTCAAAACCGGCGAATAAATTTGTAGCAGGTTTTATAGGATCCCCTGCTATGAACTTCATTGATTGTCAGGTAGTAAAGAAAAATAATAATGAACTATGGCTTGATGAAGGGAAGATCCAGGTTAAGGCTCCTGAAGAATACAATGACGTTTTAATGCCTTATGTGGACAAACCTGTTGTTTTCGGCATGAGACCTGAAGACATTGTTGACAGATTATATTCCAGTATTTCAACTCCAGATAATACAGTTATGGTAACGGTGGATGTTATAGAACCATTGGGAAATGAAACACTTCTTCATTTAACAACCGGGAAAAATTTATTTATTGCAAGAGTAAATCCTTACAATCAAATTAAGATGCATCAGAGTTTAGAAATTACTTTTGATTTATCAAAAATGCATGTCTTTGATAAAGACACGGAGTTGGCAATAATATGAACGAACAAAAATACCTTATTAGATTAAAATGGATCTCAATTCTTGTTTTTTCGTTTTTGATGATAGGCATTGTTTTTTTTGGAAAAGCATCTCTTCCCTATTTACTTCAAACATTTACTCCTAAATTTCTCAATGTAGCCTATGTTGTATCCAGTTTTATAATTTCAGCTCTCTTCATTTCCGGGCTTTTCTCTTTCATCAACAGACTTTACCTTAAAATGAAACATTTTGAAGATGAACTTGAAGAAACAAATATTCTTAATAGAAAAATGACTGAAGAATCAGAAAAAAAGAACCTCACCCTGAGTCAGAAAAACGAAGAACTTTCCAATATGCACAAGATCATCAGAGAAATGACTCAAACCATGGATTTAGATAAAATTCTTGATGTTATTCTTGAGAGTATCTGTAAGTATTTAAATTACGACAGGGCAATTATTTGTCTTATAGAAGAAGAAAAAAGAATCCTCAAGCCATTTCACAATCTGGGGGTAGAAAATCAGGAACTCCTTAACAAAACAGAAATCTCTCTTTCTTTAAAAGACAATCCGATAGTTCAAGCTGTCCTTGAAAAAAAGCCTAAAATATTGAAATGGAAAGAAGATCTTAACATTCCTTTTTCTGGAAATGTTGCAGAGATTAAAAATAAACCTATAGTAGGAGTTATCCCGCTCGAAGCAAGAGGAAACATAATAGGTGTACTTATCGTAGACAACTCAAAAAGCAAACAACTTCTTGAAGAAAGAAATTTAAGAGAACTATTGGTGTTCACAAACCAGGCAGGCCTTGCTATTGAAAATGCTCGCCTTTATGAAACAGAAAAACTGTTTAAAGAACAGCTTCAAAACCAGGTAAATCTGGCTGTACAAAAACTTGAACAAACCCAGGCACAGCTGATTCAGAGCGAAAAATTATCTGCGCTAGGAGAAATGGCCGCAGTAGTAAGCCATGAGGTAAGAAACCCTCTTTCTACTATAAGAGGTTCTGCTGAACTTATTGACGAGACAATACCTGCAGATAATCCTAATAAAAAGTATTCAAATTTTATTTTGCAGGAAGTAGACCGTCTAAATAGAATAGTAACAGATATCTTAAGTTTCAGCCAGATTCCAAGGCTTATCCTCAAAAAAACAAATTTAAACGACATAGTAGATCAACTATGCTCGTTTCTTCAGGCCAGTGATTTTGTTAAGTACGATATTAAATATTTTGGCCTTTTAGACAAGAATCTTCCTCAAGTAAATATTGATGTTGAACAATTAAAACAGGTTATACTAAACATAACTCAAAATGCTTGTCATTTCATGGTAAACCGGCCCTTGAGACAGCTTGAAATTAAAACATATTTCGACGACAAATATATTTATCTCAAAATATCAGATACCGGTGCTGGTATACCACCTGAAAATGTTGGAAAGATTTTTGATCCGTTTTTTTCTACAAAAACCAAAGGCACAGGCCTAGGCCTGGCAATATCAAGAAATATAATCAATGCTCATAAAGGGAAAATAATAGTAGAAAGCAAACTGAACTCAGGTTCAGTTTTCACCATATCACTACCTATTGAAGGTTAGAAACGCTGGTTAGCAACAAATGAAATCAATAATGGTTGTAGAAGACGAAGAGCTTCTATCTCAAATATACGAAGATGCATTAAAAGGAAATTATAAGGTTATAGTTTTTAAAACAGGAAAAACAGCCTTACAGTACCTTGAAAATAATAAGCCTGACCTGGCAATCCTGGATGTAAAGCTTCCCGACATGTCAGGACTGAAACTGGTTACAGAAATCCGCAGAAAATACTTTATCCTGCCAATAATAATGTGTACCGCCTACGATACGTTCCGTTCTGATTTCGACCTTTGGACCGCAAAAATATCAGATTACCTTGTAAAACCAATCGTTCTGGATGAATTGAAAAAGAAAATTAAGAAAATATTAGGCGAATAGTTTTTCCCACTTGAGCAAACACATGAAATATATCATAGGTGTAGATTTAGGCGGTACTACTGTTTCTATTGGTTTATTTAATTCAGATTTAAAACTTATTAACAGCATAGTCCTATCCACTGAAGCCCACAAAGGCGTTGATTACATACTTTCAAAAATCTCTTCCTCTGTTTTAAACCTGATCAAATCCCGCAAAATAAGCAAAAAAGATGTTTTAGGTATCGGCTTTGGTTCTCCCGGGCCCCTGGATACAAAAAAGGGCATCATTCATTTCTGCCCTAATTTAAAAGGATGGAAAAATGTGCCGTTGGTAAAAATTGTCAGCAGTAAAACCGGCATATCTACGTACTTGGAAAATGATGCTAATGCCGCAGCTTATGGTGAATGGCGCATGGGCAGCGGTAAAGGTGTATGCAACATGCTTTTTGCTACTCTGGGCACCGGGATTGGCGGCGGGCTGATTCTAAACGGTGAATTATATCACGGCAAAGATGATGCCGCAGGCGAACTGGGACATGTAATACTTTTCCCAGACGGCATCAAATGCGGATGCGGCTCAAAAGGTTGTATTGAAATGTATGCCTCTGCAACCGGCATAGTAAGAAGGGCAAAAGAAGCACTGAATACAAGCACCATACTTACATCAAAAGACGTTTATTTAGCGGCTTTAAAGAAAAACAAGATTGCTTTGAATATTATGGAAGAAACCGGCAGATTTTTGGGCATTGTATTTTCAAGCATTATAAATCTGCTTAATCTGGACATGATTGTCATTGGCGGAAATGTGTCCAATGCAGGCGAAATGCTTCTTAAACCTATTAGAAAAGAAATCATCAGAACCGCTATGTACCCTGCAAAAAACATAAAAGTTATTAAAGCTAAACTCGGGCCGAATGCCGGCATGATTGGTGCCGCCTGCCTGGTTTTGGACCGGATAAATAAATAATTTATATCTGTGTTTTTATAAAAAAATACCACCTTTTAAAATGGTGGTTTTTTTATTTATTGAAAGGTTCTGTTTTTACTTTTTCGGGGTTTCGTGATATTCCTGGAGAGATTTTACGGTCATTTCACCTTTCAACATAGATTCTATTCCGTTTACAGCAGCTTGTGCACCTGAGATGGTAGTAATATAAGGTATGTTATACATTACACCTACACCTCTTATGGAAATATTATCGGATTGTGTTTTTTCTTCTGCTGCAGGTGTGTTTATAATAAGATTGATTTCCCTGTTTTTAATTAAATCTACTACGTTTGGCCTGCCTTCATGGACTTTAAATATATGTGTTGTTTTAATTCCGCTTTTTGATAATACGTTTGCCGTGCCGTGAGTGGCAATGATTTCAAAACCCATATCCGCCAGTTTTTTTGCAACTAAAACAATAGATCTCTTGTCTTTGTCTTTTACGCTTATGAAAACTTTGCCTTTCAGTGGCAGTGCGCCGCCTGCTGCTATCTGAGACTTGGCAAAAGCTCTGCCAAAATCTGTATCTATGCCCATAACTTCTCCGGTAGATTTCATCTCCGGGCCCAGCACCGGGTCTACACCCGGAAAACGGTTAAAAGGAAACACCGCTTCTTTAACTGCTATATGGTCTATAGTTACTTCTTTAGTTATTCCCAACATCTCCAGCGTTTTACCTGCCATCACTCTGGCGGCAATTTTTGCCCACGGCACCCCAGTAGCCTTGCTTACAAAAGGTACTGTTCTTGAGGCTCTGGGGTTCACTTCCAGGACATATACCATATCATTTTTTATGGCAAACTGAATGTTCATTAAACCTATGACTTTTAGTTCTTTTGCAAGGGCATAGGTATTTTCTTTAATCTTTTTTACTATTTCATCACTTAAGGAAAACGGAGGTATGGTGCAAGCGCTGTCTCCGGAATGAATGCCCGCTTCTTCAATATGTTCCATAATACCGCAAATAATACATTTTTCTCCGTCAGCCACCGCATCTACATCAATCTCAATAGCATCTTCCAGGTATTTATCAATCAGAATCGGCCGTTCCGGTGAAGCATCAACGGCTTTTTTCATGAATCTCTCAAGAGCAACCTCATCATAAATAAGTTCCATCGCGCGGCCGCCTAAAACATAAGAAGGCCTAACTAATACAGGGTAACCAATTTCTTTTGCTACCTTTTTTGCCTTTTCAAACGTTACTACAGTACCGTTATCCGGCTGGCGCAGTTTAAGTTTTTTAAGCATTTGCTTAAATCTTTCTCTGTCTTCTGCACGGTCAATACTGTCAGAGGAAGTCCCCAATATACGTACCCCTGCATTTTTTAAAGGTACAGACAAGTTTAGAGGCGTCTGTCCGCCGAATTGGACAATAACACCCATGGGATCTTCCTTTTCTAAAATACTCATCACGTCTTCAAAGGTAAGGGGTTCAAAATAAAGTTTGTCTGAAGTATCATAATCTGTGCTAACAGTTTCAGGATTACAGTTTATCATAATTGTTTCAAAACCGTCATCTTTAAGCGCAAAAACGGCATGCACGCAGCAGTAATCAAACTCTATACCCTGTCCTATTCTATTGGGCCCGCCGCCTAAAATCACTATTTTCTTTTTGTTTTCCATGACACATCCCGATTTTATTATTTTTTAGAAACTTAAACCTTTTTCCTTGCTTACAACTATTGTTTCTTCTCTGGTTCTTCCCATAGAAATCAAAGATATTTTTGTGCCTGTAAGTTGTTCCAGCCGTTCCACATATTTTCTTGCATTTATTGGGATATGCTTAAAATCTGTTGTACGTATATCTTCATAAAAACCGGGCATTTCAATATAGACAGGTTTACAGTTTGCCAGTATTTCTCTTGAATAAGGAAATTCCCTGATAATGGTTCCTTTGTATTTATAAGCTACGCATATTTTCAGCGGGCTAATGCCTTTAAGACAATCTAATTTTGTTACAGCAAAACTGTTTATCCCGTTAATCCTTACGCTATGGCGTACGCTTACCGCATCAAACCAACCGCATCTTCTGGGCCTGCCGGTTGTGGCTCCATATTCCAGGCCTTTCTCCCTTAAATGATTTCCTAAATCATCTTTAAGTTCCGTAGGAAACGGGCCCTCTCCAACTCTGGTAGTATATGCTTTTATTATTCCTAAAACATAATTTACCTTTGTCGGAGGAAATCCCGCACCGATGCATAAACCGCCGCTTATCGGGCTTGAGGATGTCACGTATGGATAGGTACCGAAATCAATATCAAGTAGGGTTCCCTGTGCACTTTCAAACAGTATTCTTTTATTTTTCTTATCTGCTTCTTCTAGCATAAGGGCGGTATCCGCCATCATGGGAAGCAGAAAATTTCTCCATCTGTTATAATTCTTCATTATTTCCTGCTTCAGTTTCTTTTCCGTAGTAACCTGCTTCAATATAGGCATTTTCTCACGGATGTTTTTATCCAGCAGGTCAACAAAAGTATCTTTTTCTACAAAATCGCACAGTCTTATTCCGATTCTCACTACTTTATCAGCATAAGCCGGGCCGATACCACGTTTAGTGGTACCAATTCTAATTTTCCCTTTTTCACGCAGTTCATCAAGCAGTTTGTGATAAGGCAGTATCATGTGAGCCGCTTTGCTTATAAACAATCTTCCTTTTACGGGTATTTTTTTCTTTTTTAACAATGATACTTCCTGATATAAAGATTCCGGGTCAAAAACCACACCGTTTGCTATAAGGCAGATTTTTTTCGGAAAAACTATTCCTGAAGGTATTGTATGCAGTACAAATGGTTTTCCGTCAAGGATAATAGTATGCCCTGCATTCGGCCCGCCCTGGTATCTTACAACGTAATCAGCTTCATTTCCCAGAAAGTGAACAATTTTTCCCTTTCCTTCGTCACCCCATTGTGCTCCTAATATAACTAATGTGCTCATTTTGTCTCCATACCGATATTACGGCATTATTTTTCTATTTTAAGATTTGCATTTTTTTCTTCGACCTTTTTGGCTAACTGTATTTTAAATTGTTTTATTTTTTCTCTTAATGCGCTGTCTTTTACCCCTATTATCTGCGCAGCTAAAATAGCCGCGTTTTTTGCACCTGCCTTGCCTATAGCAACCGTTGCTACGGGTATGCCTGCAGGCATCTGAACGGTAGACAACAGTGAATCAAGGCCGCCTAAACTGTCTGTATGCATGGGAACACCTATTACCGGTAGTGGCGTAAGAGATGCCATTACACCTGCCAGATGTGCGGCGCCTCCGGCACAGGCAATTATTACTTCAAGGCCGTTTTTCTGTGCATTTGCGGAATAATCATGCGCTTTTTCAGGTGTCCTGTGTGCCGAAATTATATTGAACTCGTATGTTATACCAAATTCTGTAAGTGTTTCCAACATGTCTTTTATGTCGGGTAAATCTGATTCACTGCCCAGTACAATTCCCACTAATGGTTTTGACATAATTCCTCCTGCCTACGGTAAGCTTTTTATATTTTTAACAGTTTTTCCCAATTTTTCACAACATTTTCAGTTTTTTTGTCTGCTATACCTATGTACTTTTGCGGATTTGTTATTATGTCCAGCTGTTTTTTTGAAAATTTGCTTAAGTATTGTTTCATGTCAGGGTCTTTTTTCATTAGCTCTACAAGAGGCTTTCCTGTTTGCACGGAACTTTTCACAAGTTCTCTTACGTATTCGTGGGCATCCGGATGGCCATTGTATGCCAAAATAATATAAATAGGCTCTGCCACAATTTTTCCGCTGCCCATTTCAAAATTCTTCAATAAAGCTTTTTCATCCACTTGCAGTTTTGAGCAGACTTTTATAAGTCTTCTTACGCTTGAATCAAAACCTACCAGCAGTTCCGGTATATATCTTTGGGAACAGGAATTTGTAAGGTCACGCTGATGTTCGCAGATCATATCAAGATAAGCGGTAACAATGCGCGGCATAAATATTTTAAACATACTTTTTACATTTTCAAAGTTGATAGGGTTTCTTTTCTGGGGCATAGTGGAACTGCCCACCTGCTTGCTTTCCTGCATTTCACATACTTCGGATATTTCAGAGCGCTGTAAATGGCGCATATCATCAGAAAAGTTTGCCAGCACCGCAAAAGCCGATATAATGCTGTGTATAAAATCCGTCACAGCTTCCGGCGGGACTATTTGGGTAGATATTTCAGCGGGTTTTAACCCGAGTTCTGCTAAAACATCACGTTCAAATTTTTCCGGGTCATCAAACAGCAGTGAAGTAGCGTTATAAGCACCCACAGCTCCGGAAAATTTGCCGGTCAGTTTATCTGTTGATTCCTGCAGATTTATTATTCTTGAACCCAGCCGGTGAACATACTGGGCTATAGTAAAACCGAAGGTAATAGGTTCTGCATGCTGGCCATGGGTTCTTCCCATTTGAACCGTGTTTTTATATTTCTTTGCCAGATCTATTAATATTTTTTCAAGTTTAATCAAATCAGGTATAATTACATTCTTTGCGGCATCGCGGTACCTGAGTATATTTGCTGTATCTACAATGTCATAGGAAGTAGCACCCAGGTGCACGTAAGGTTTTGCCCCATCGCTTACTTTAGCGCGGATTGCATTTGCCAGGGCTCTTATGTCATGTTTAATTCTTTTTTCTTCTTCATAGGTTTCCGATGCTGTTACTTTTTCTGCGGCCTTTATAACCTCAGCGGCTATCTTCTGGGGACAAATGCCTGTTTTTGCCAGCGTTATAACCAATCCTGCTTCAACTTTTGCTTTATATTTTACATACGCTTCTTCAGTAAGGTAAGCCCTTAATTCATCAACTGAATATCTAAAATCTGTTGGTGAAAACGCGTCATAATTTACCATTTTATTTCTCCCGGATTATTCTTTAATTATTACTCTTTTGCCTGAAATTACCAGTTTGTTTTCACAAAAGTACTTTACTGCTTTCGGAAATATTATATGTTCTTTTTCCAGCACTCTTTTATGCAGGCTTTCCGGAGTATCATTATCCATTACTGGCACAACATCCTGCAGTATTATAGCGCCCTTGTCATATTCTTCATCTACAAAATGCACTGTAGGTCCGGAAAATCTTGCACCTGACTTCAGCACCGCTTCATGCACATGATGCCCGTACATGCCTTCTCCGCCAAAGGCCGGCAATAACGCCGGATGAATATTTAGTATTCTGTTTCCAAATTCCGCTATAAAAGAAGGCGCCAGCTTCAGCAGAAAACCTGCCAGGCAAACCAGGTCTACGCTTCTGTTGTTTAATTCCAGCGCTGCCTTATCTGAAAATTCCTTCATATTCCTGCATTTTGACCTGTCTATAAGTATTGAATCAATGTTATGTTTTTTTGCCCTTTCTAAAACATAAGCATCTTTTTTGTTTGCTATCACTACTACCACTTCCCCGGGTATCATTCCTGACTCACAGGCATCAATGATTGCCTGCAGGTTTGTTCCCCCGCCGGTTGCCAGCACGCCGATTTTGCATTTTTTCATTGTTAAATTACCCTTATTTCTTTTTTACTTTTCAGGACTTCGCCAATTTCTATAGTGTCTTTAATTACTGATTGTACTTTTTTCACGTCTTTCGGCGCTACTATTAAAGTCATGCCGATACCCATATTAAGTACACGGTAAATTTCTTTATCATCTATTTTGCCTTTTTTCTGTATTATTTTAAATATTTCCGGCACTTCCCATCTGTCTTTATAAATCACACCCATACAATTATCCGGAAGAGCTCTTATGACGTTATCATAAAATCCTCCGCCGGTAATATGCGCCATACCTTTTAAAATCCCGGGATACCTGCTGTTTATGGCAAGAATATCTTTTACGTAAATCCTGGTTGGGGTCAATAGCACCTTGGCATGTTTTTTTAGTTCTGCAGTATTGAACACTTTGCGTACCAGAGAAAACCCGTTTGAGTGAAGGCCTGATGAAGGCACACCCAATATTACGTCTCCGGGTTTAATTTTTGAACCGTCTATGGTTTTATCCTTATCTACCAGCCCCACCGCAAAACCTGCCAGGTCATAATCATCATTCTGGTAAAAACCGGGCATTTCTGCGGTTTCTCCGCCAAGCAGAATGCAGTCTGACTGTTTACAGCCGTCTACAATTCCCTTTATTATTTGTTTTGCAATATCCAGTTTAAGTTTTCCTGTAGCAAAGTAATCAAGAAATAATACCGGCTTGGCACCGCAGGTAATGAGGTCATTTACATTCATAGCTACCAGGTCAATACCTACAGTATCGTGCTTCTTTAAAATATGGGCTATCTTAAGCTTTGTGCCTACCCCGTCTGTAGCGGCAACAATCATTGGCTTTTTATATTTCTTTGTATCTACCGGAAACAAGCCTGAAAAACCGCCAATTACAGGTGATATTTTTTTGATGTGATCTACAAACTTGTTTGCGGTGTCAATATCTACGCCAGATTTTTTGTAAGTTATTCCCATTTTATCTCCAATATTTTATTCGGCTAAATGCCTCAGCCCTTTTACTCCGATATCTCTTCTGTACTGCATGCCTTCAAACGTAATTTCCTTCATAGCTTCATAGGTTTTTTTAATTGCTGTATTTAATGTTTTGTCCCAGCCGGTTATGCCTAATACCCTGCCGCCCGAAGTTACTACTGAACCGCTTTCATTCATTGTTGTTCCCGCGTGGAATACCGCATTGCTTAAATAAGCGTTCATATATTCCAGCCCGCTGACTCTTTTACCGGTTTCATATTTGCCCGGATAGCCCTTGGATGCCAATACAACGCAGATACAACTGTCTTTTTTCCATTTTATTTTTAGTTTGGAAAGCTTGCCGTCAATTACAGCCTCAATGATATCCATAATATCCGTTTCAAGCAAAGGAAGCACGCACTGGGTTTCCGGGTCACCAAATCTTACATTAAATTCAAGAACTTTAATATTTCCCGAACAATCTATCATTATGCCCGCATAGATTATACCTTTAAATACAATTTTCTCTTTTTTCAGGCCTTTTATGAAGTTATCAAAAACCTGGGTTTTTGCTTTTGCTATAACGCTTTTTGTTACTACCGGGGCAGGCGCGTAAGCACCCATTCCGCCGGTGTTCGGGCCTTTGTCATTTTCAAATATTCTTTTGTGGTCCTGCGATGGCATCATTATTGATACGGTTTTACCGTCACAGAATGCCATAATGGAAGCTTCTTCGCCTTCAATGCGTTCTTCTATAATTATCTGTTTGCCGGCATCGCCGTATATTTTGTCTACCATCATTTTTGAAATAGTATCCTTCACTTCGTATAAATCCTGAGCTACCACCACGCCTTTTCCTGCACACAGGCCGTCAGCTTTTATAATGGAATACTTCTTTAACGGCAGGTCCCCGTTAACTTTATCTATATACTTTATGGCAGCGCTATAATTTTTGAATACCTGAAATTCGGCGGTTGGTATGCCGTGTTTTTTCATAAACACTTTTGAAAATACTTTTGAGCATTCCAGATTTGCGGCTTTCTTATTGGGGCCGAATATTTTCAAACCTTTTGACTCAAAGAAATTTACTATCCCCTGGCCTAACGGTACCTCTGGGCCTACTACCGTTATATCTATCTGGTTTGTTTTGACATATTTTACCAGTGCAGAAAAATCAGCTATGCTGATATTATCGCACGCAGCCAGTTCCGCCATACCCGCATTGCCCGGCACGCAGAATATTTTCTCTACCCTGGGGCTTTTGGATATTTTCCACACAAGGGCATGTTCCCTGCCGCCTGAACCGATAACCAATACTTTCAATTTTTTGTTCTTTGTTTTTTTTGCCATTAATCCTCCGGATAAATTACAGATTGTTTTTTATGTAATCTACTGCATTTTTAAATATATGAAACCCGCTTCCTGTTTCATCAAGTTCTTTGGCTGTCCAGGCAGCATGCTGATACTTCATAATGTATCTTTCCGGGTGCGGCATCATACCCAGCACCCTGCCTGTTTTATCACAAATACCGGCTATGTTTTCCTGCGCTCCATTAGGGTTATAAGGATAATCCGCCAGGTCACCTTCTTCGTCGCAATACTGGAACATTATTCTGCCGTTTTCTTCAAGCTCATCTGTGATACTTTCGTCTCTTGTAATAAATTTACCTTCTGCATGGGCAACAGGAAGCTGTATTATTTCCGGCAGGTTTTTTGTCCAGATGTTTGTGGTTTGTTGATTTGAAATTTGAGATTTGAAATTTGAAATTTTCAAATTCACCCACCGGCACTCAAATTTTGCAGAATCATTAAAACTCAAGGTCTGGGACTGCTCATTATCTATATCAAGCAGGCCTGTTTTTACAAGCACCTGAAACCCGTTGCAAATACCAATAATCAGTTTGCCGCTGTCAACGAATTTTTTAAGTTCACCCGAGAGCTGGTAAATCAGCTTATTGGCAAAAACTTTGCCTGCTGAAATATCGTCGCCAAAAGAAAATCCGCCAGGTATTGCCATTATATTATAATCTGACAGCTTAACCTCTTTTTTAAAAAGCCTGTTAATGTGCACTAAGTCTACGGTTTGCGCGCCAGCTGTTTTAAACGCATACCCCGTTTCTTTATCACAATTGGTTCCTGCTGTTCTTAATACTATTACTTTTGATTTCATTTTTTTACAGGCCTTTGAGCGTGCTTTGCCAGGCATCCTTTAAATTATCAGTTTCTTCATCTATTATTACCTGATTCTCAACACCTTTAACTATCAGGTTTTTGCCAAATGTTACACTGCCAATTCTGGCAAAAATATTCCCTTTAAGCGCTTTTTCAAATTCCTTTTCTTTTCCCTTTTTAATTTCTACTACAAACCTGCTGTTTGATTCAGAAAATAGCAGAATGATGTTTTTTTCCGCCGCCGTAAGGCTTTTTGTTTCCGCAGGCACTTTGTTTAAAGCTATTTCCATGCCAATACCACCCGCAAAACACATTTCTGCACAGCTTACGGCAAGGCCGCCTTCGGAACAGTCATGACAAGCCGCTACAAGGCTTTTATTCATTGCATTATTTAAGGCTATATAAAGTTTTTTTGCTTTCTGCGGGTCAAGGCCGGGGACAGTATAATCATTGGTTTTATTTAATACAGAATATTGAGAACCGCCGAGTTCCTGTTTTGTACTTCCTAAAACATATATTGAATTACCGGAATATTTCAAATCCATGGTTACAGCTTTCCGGACATCATTCATAATCGCCATTGCGGATATCAACAAAGTCATGGGGATGGATTTGCTTTTACCTTTTTCATCAATATATTCGTTATAAAGACTGTCTTTGCCTGAGATAAAAGGTGTTTCATATACTTTTGCAATGTCATAACAAGCCTGCGAAGCGCGTATTAAACCAGCAAGCTGTTCATTTTTATTCGGGCTGCCCCAGCAGAAGTTATCCAGCAGTGCGGTTTTTTCCAGTCCGGCGCCGGTAGCTACAAGATTTCTCACCGCTTCATCAATAGCGCCCGCCGCCATAGCATAAGCGTCAATCTTTCCGAAATTCGGGTTTATGCCACAGCTTACCGCAAAACCTCTGTATTTGTCTTTTATATCTGTTTTCGGATATTCAGCTTCTATGCTTATACGCGGCCAGATTACGCAGGCATCTCCGGGGCCGGCATTTTTACCCTGTAAAGGTTTTATGACTGTCTGCCCCTGTACTTCATGATCATACTGGCGGATAATCCATTCTTTACTGCATACGTTGGGCATGGCTAACAAGTTATTAAGCGTTTGCGCATAATCTTTTCCGGCAGACTTAACTACCGCTTTTGGTTTTACGCTTTTGTATATCCAGGTTGCATCCAAATGCCTCTTGGGTACACCCTCATGCATAAATTCCATAGACAAATCACAGATTTTTGTGCCTTTATAATAACATTCCAGTCTGCCGGTATTGGTAAATTCACCAAGCACGGTAGCCTCTACGTTTTCACTTTCAAATAGTTTTATTAACTCTTTGAGTTTATTCTTCGGCACGGAAAGCACCATTCTTTCCTGCGCTTCGGAAAGCCATATTTCCCAGGGTTTTAAACCGGCATATTTAAGCGGTGCTTTTTCCAGGTAGACTCTTACTCCGCACTCACTGCCCAGTTCTCCTACAGCAGATGAAAAACCGCCCGCTCCGCAATCTGTGATAGCTGTGTATAAATTCTTATCCCTTGCCTGCAGTATGGTATCCAGTATTTTCTTTTCTACTATGGGGTTGCCTATCTGCACGGCAGACACTTCAGTGTCTTTATCAAGCTCTATGGAAGAAAAAGTGGCCCCATGTATGCCGTCGCGGCCGGTTCTGCCGCCAACCGCCAGTACAACCTCTCCGGGAGACACTTTCTTAAATGCTTTATTTTTTGGAATTATGCCGGCTGTGCCGCAGTATACAAGCGGATTAAAAACATAACCTTCATCAAAAAGCACAGCGCCGTTTGTGGTAGGTATGCCCATCCGGTTGCCATAATCACGCACACCGCTGACTACGCCTTTCATAATCCTTCTGGGGTGAAGCACGTTACCTGAAATATTTTTATGCGGGTAATCTATAGGGCCAAAACAGAAAATATCGGTATTCATAACAGGCTTTGAACCCAGGCCGACACCCAATATATCGCGTATTACCCCGCCAATACCTGTTCCTGCTCCGCCATACGGCTCCAGCGCGCTGGGGTGATTATGCGTTTCCACTTTAAAAGCAATACCGTACTTATCATTAAATTCTATAACCCCTGCATTATCCTTAAATACGGAAACACACCACTTTTTATTGAGGTCTTTTGTAACTTTAAAAACCGTTTCTTTGATAAGATTATCATAGTTTTTTACTGTTTTCTTTTTGCCATCAATTTCAGTATAGGTTACGGAAGCGGTAAGTGTTTTATGTTTGCAGTGTTCAGACCAGGTTTGCGCTATGGTTTCCAGCTCAATATCCGTAGGATTTCTGCGGATTTTTATAAAATACGCCTGAACAGCCTTCATTTCCTGCAGATTAAGAGAAAGCAGATTTTTTTTGCTTATCTGTTCAAGCTGGGTATCAGAGACATTTGAAATATTTATAACCGTTGTTTTATTTTCCATCATATTATTTTATAATTCTGTACAACTTTATTTGCCAGTAGTTTTTCGCTTATTCTAACTAAATCCTGCCTGTTAGGCCCTGTCAATGAATACTTCATCCCTGTTCTTACTGATTCTACGTTTTTTATTTTAAGGTCAGCCAGCGCTATTTTTACCGTGTCACCCGCCGCATCGGTAACATCTGCTTTATAATACACCTCTATGGATTTTCCTTCCTGAGTGAGGGCCTTTTTTGATGACTGCGCACTGACAGTATAATCCTGGGTTATAGGATCTGCCAGAAGCCTGTAGCAGACATCCGTCAGCTGTTTATCAGAAAGATTGCCTTCAATAAAATACAGCAGGCTTATCTTTGCATCAGCCACAGAATGAATACCCAAATCATAAATATCTTTCTTCAGGTTTTCTTGCGCGCCATCAGGGATTTCTGGTTTATTGAATATTTCTATTTTGTATAGCATATTTTTGTTTAAAACCCCAGCATCAGATTTATAATATTGTTATTGCTTTTGTAGTTCGCTCTTAATCTACAATTTGTCATTATCCGCGAAAGCGGATAATCCATAACTTTCTATTAGCTTCCCCGTTTCTACGGGGAATGATACCAAGTCAGGAGTAAACACTATACAATAGTGTTATTTATTAGGCATTTAACGAATTAATGCCAATTTTTTAATTACTTTTATCGGTACTTCTCCGGATTTTTCTGCAAGGATATAATATATGTACACACCGCTGGCTACTGTATTTGCCTCTAAAGTGTATTCATAGCAGTACGTATTATTTATTATCTGCGGGCTACTGGCATCTAACTGCTGCTGTGCTATTTTCTCACCGGCAATATTATATACATTTATTTCCACTTTGTCTGCAATACCGCACTCAATGTGGATAATTGAATTTGCTCCATTTTTTGCAGGGTTTGGATATGCATATACATCACCAAGTCTAAATGTTGAATCAGGGGCAAAGGATTTTCTTACTTTCATTATCCCTCTTTGTTCGTCCGTTGACCTATAAATATAAAATTCGTCAAGGGTTCCACCAGTTGACCCATAACTGCTTTCAGGAATTTTGTTTCCTATTGCAAATTTATAGAAAGTTTCCTGTTGCCAATTGCCTGGATAACTTACTGTTCCTGATTTCTTTTCGCCATTAATCCAAATTTCTGCTTTCTGGATATTTCTGTCCCAAACATATTTTACCTGGTACCATGTATCAGCAACTGCCTGCCAACCGCTGGTTTCTACCTTTACACCATTTGCGCTATCTAACATAAATCCCATTGGATAGCTGGGATTGCCGCTTACATATCCATAAAATGATGTGTTTGCAGTACAACTTCCAAAAAATAAATATTTCCAACTACTTGGGCTTCCTGTATAGTTGGGCTTATACCAGAACTCTATAGAACCTTTTTCGGGGTTGATGTTTGTTGGGTCTACACCGAAATAAGCTTTCTTAGTGTTCCATTCTGAAGGAATGTAAATACCTTTACCTGTTGTATTGGGCGCTCCGGTAACATTTACAATTGGGCCATTGTCAGGATTGATATAAGTTATACACCCTGCCCCAATGTTTGGCGCTTCATCTTTCATGTTTTCCATATCCCAATATAAATACTGTTCGTTTAAGTTTTGGGCTGGACTTTCTGTGATGTTTGAAATATTTGAGATGTTTTGCTCTTCATCTTCAGTCCAAAGCGTAAAATAATAAGTTACGCCTCTGGGGAGTTTTGATAACGTAACTTTTTGAGTTTCGCCGGGATTTACGTTCGCTGTTGAAATTATTATCTGTGCTTTTGATACCTGCCAATACACTGTATCCTGTAAATCGCTGTTATACGTTGAATAGCGAACATAATACTTTCCTGTGGTTAATGTTCCGCTGTTTCCGTTACTTCCGGTTGAAGTCCATGCCAAATCAACCTGTCCGGAATTGGCCCCTGTTGTTGCCTGTAAATTATTCACAGCGTCCGGCGCTAACGGACAATAGCTGGTAAACTCATCAAGAGCGCCTTTTACCATTCCATATGAACTTTCAGGCATTTTGTTTCCTATGCTAAACCCGCTGAAGGTAACAGCCTGCCAATTACTTGCATTATTGACTGATCCGGAACGTTTCACACCATCTATCCAGATTTCAGCTTTCTGGTTTTGTTTATCCCAAATAAGTTTGAAATAATACCATCTGTCTTTTTGGGCTAACCAGGTATAGCCGGGAATTTGTGTATATACACTATTTGCACTGTCAACAAAGAACTGTAACGGATCTCCTGAATTGCCGCTCTTTATAAAATAGAAACTTGAGTTAGCTGAGCCCGTGCTATAAAAGAAATACATACCAACACCAGTAGAAGTACTATAATCAGGCCTGTACCAAAAATCTATTATACCTTTATCAGGATTGATGTTTGAAGGGTCTACGCTATAATAAGCTCTGTTTGTGTTCCATCCGGTCTGAAACTGGATTGCGTTTCCAAGACCACTTACTCCTATAGTGCTCACTATTGGGCCATTATCGGGGTTTACTTTGGTAATGTTCCCTGTGCCTATATTGGGGGCTATATCATTAGTATTTTGCATAGCCCAGTAAAAATTAATGTCTTGCTTTTCACAACCTATACTGTAGATTACAGGATTAAATTCATACCCCGAAGCGTTTGGTTTTATTGATTCATACAAATCAAACTTTGCATTGAGTAACACCTGTTCATTTGTTCCGATAGTAAAAGAAAAATCTTTTTCTATTGTTCCGTTAGTAATTTCAAACACAATCTGTTCAGTGCCATTTAAACTACCGGAAACATCTGATATAACATATCTGACTTTTGAGTAATTACCAGTGGGTATGTTTCGCCCATTTATTATCAAACTTAATCCTGTAACTGCAGCAAATTCAAGGTCAGCAGTTTTTGCTGTGTCTGAAACAGTTACCCACTCATCATTATCTGAATTATAAACCGAAATACCTGAAAATGTCACATTAATACCTGAAAAAGAATCACAAATAACTTTTACCAAAGAAGTTGAAGCGGTTAACTTTGGAATTATAACCAAACTACAAAATAACAGAATGATTAATGAATTAACAAGTTTTCTTTTCATTTTAAATAATAATTCACTCCTAAATTTAGAATCCATTCCGGGCCTGCTACAGAATAATCGCTGGATTTCAGATTTATAGTTGAATATCCTATATCTGCCTGAATAAACATCTTTGAAAGGATTTTGTATTCACTTCCTATGAATGCCGATACCATATTACCGTTACCTGATACATTATCTGATTTAAACGAAATTGTTCCATATTCCAAACCGGCAAAACCGGTTAGTTTTTCATTATAATAAAAATTATAACACCCTCTTAATGTAGGAATACTCAAATCAGTATCAGTTACATTTCTTAGCTCTGCAGAAAATCGGGTTGTTATGTTATATTTTACGCCAAGCCAGGGGGTACCAAGCGTAATTGCCAGTTTATCGGCATTCAGGGTCATAGTTATAAACATAATCGTTATCGTTAACAGTACTCGTTTCATTGCATTTTCTCTTTCAATTCTTTTATCTTTTTCTTCACCGCATTTGCTGCGCCCAAATGCAGCTGCGCCGGTTTTACTGTATCTATATTTACATTATTGCTTGCCGCCGCAGTTCCAATAGTATAATATGAAAAATGTTGTACTTCGCATTTTACAACTTTATTTTCTTTATCAACACGGTTTATACTACTATCCTTTACCAATTCCCATTCCTGTAATGTTTCATTCAATCTTAGTACTTTCAGGTCAGCTACGTTTATTGCAGTACCATCCACAATATTATCATCATTATTGTCTTTGTAAGGTATTTCAATGGTTACAGGGTTCAGAAAGTCGCCATAGTCGGTATTATCACTTTCCTTCTTTGCTATAAACTTCCGGACTATATCTGCTATTATTCTTCCCAGGGCTTTATTATTTGCAGAATCTATCATGGTCAGTTCTGTTGAAGTATCCAAATCAACTTTTAAGTTAATTGTAACTTTTACGTTCACATTCACTGCGTCCGGTGGTATAGTAACCCTGGTTTCAGGGTCTTCTGTTGCTGTTATTATGCCTTCAACTCCAGGAATAACCAATACAGCCGTATTAATTGTTATGTCTCTCGTTAAATTTCCTACAATTGCCCTTACAACAGTAATACCGGGTTTTGCTGTACCGTTTATAAAAGTTGCTGTTATTTCACCATTATTATCTGATGTTCCTGAAGATATGCTTATCGTTCCAGACCCTTTAGTTATACAAAAATTAACATTTGTGTTTTGAACTCTATTTCCATAAATATCTGTCAATGTTACTGTAACAACAGAGGATTGTCCCGATATTATTGACTGTGGATTAGCTGTTATTGAAACAGCTGATACAGCCTGGGCCAATACCTGAACTGCATTGCTAATACCTGTAATTCCATTACTATCAGTTATTTTGAATTTTATACTTTCTGTTTTTGTATATGTTTGATTGGTTATAGTAGCAACAGCATTTGTTAAGGTTGTGTTTGTTACCGCGGGAACATTCCCGCTTGCAAGAGAATTATTGCTTGCCAGCACTGTCTGTATAGTTACCTGCCCTGAATAATTTTGAACCGTATTGTTACTACTATCTTTAGCGGTAACAATCATAGTAAAGCTGCTGCCGGCAAGAACGTACGTAGATATACTAATTTCATAATGGTCAATATCATCATAAGTATAATAACCTGTTTCATAAAGATAACCATCAGAATGCCCCAGGTAAACGTTAATCATCCCGTCATTTTTAGCATCTCCTGCAATTAACCCTCTTGTACCATAAAGATTTGCAGGGACACTACAAATCTTTTCTAATGAATAATTATTTCCATCCCATAAAACTTCATTAACAGCGCTTCCTTCAACGCAGTAGAATCTGTTATTTCCATCATTTCTGCCCTTTGCCATAGTATAATCATAAGAGGCGCCAACTTCAGCAATGTCTATTTTGTTCCATAGTGAGGTATTCCATGAGTATTCTGATAATTGCTTGCTTGGTATTTCTACAACATATACCCTGTTTTTACTATCATTTCTGCCTTTTCCTACTATCGGGCTATAAAAACTACCACCTATCAGGCTTACAATGCTTCCATTCCAGGAAGAACCATTCCAGGTATATTCTGCTAATTCTGACTGAGTATTAGGCCCTGTTTCTGCAGAATCAATAACTACATAAACCCTGTTTACACCATCGGACCTGCCATTCCCGACAATCACACCGCCATACCAGTGTGTGGAAGTCCCATAGTTAAAATTACCCTGGGTCCAATTGGAACCAGTCCAACTAAATTCATAATGCTGTGAATATAATCTTATTTTCCCGTCGTTACGCCCATCACCAGCGGTAATTCTGCCATGAGTACCCGTAGCTATTAATGCTTTTGTCCAGGAACTTCCTGAAAATGAAAATTCGTATAATGAATCATTGCAAGCATAAACCCTGTTTATTCCGTCATTTCTGCCTTTTGCAATAGCTACTGCGGAAACATCAGCATCGCCCATTTTTACTTTTTTCCAGCCGGTTCCCTGAACCCAGCTGAATTCATACATGCTTCCTTCATCGTTAGCTATATAAATTCTGTTAGTTCCGTCATTTCTGCCGTCACCTACAGCTATATGCTGCATCTTACCATTACCGGAACCAACGGTGTCTCTTTTCCATTCAGCAGAAAAAAGAAACTGATTATTGATAATTATAATTGCAATAGCTAAAACCCCAGTAAATACTTTGTGTCTTAAGTGCTCACTCATTGACAACTGCTCCCTTGTATGCTTCTAATAAATTTCTTAACTTCCACAGGTACTAATGAATTTTACTTTGTTATT
>Ga0156443_181_pt1 | contig 116855 bp, 109 predicted proteins | sample RifOxyA2_FD_108086 | JGI IMG/M metagenome (GOLD analysis project Ga0156443, IMG submission 108086) | Elusimicrobia bacterium RIFOXYA2_FULL_39_19
TTTTAACCGAGACCCGCCTTATGGACAGCCGGATAACCTTAATCGGCGAAGCTATAACCAAGGGGGCGCTGTGGTTGGAAAAGGAATGAAAAAACAAGCAGGAAGAATATTAAGAAGCTTGTTGAAAGAAGGCTATATAAGTTCGGAGGCTGCAGTATCTATTACTAAAAAATTATCGGACAAAACTAAGTGCGTATTTTAATGAAAGTGGACACCTGTTTTAATCCATGGTGGACACTTTCCTGAAGTTGACGTTCGGAGCGTCGCGACGAAGTCTTTTTCTTTAAGTTTAATGGTATATAGGTTACTTAAAGAAGCCCCGGTTTTATTCAAAGAACAGCCATATTTTAGAACATTAAGTAAAGCATATCAAACAGTTAACTTTTTTCTCATAGACTCGCCTTTAAGTTCAATTCTAAAAGCATTATTCAATAATCTGTCACAAATAGCATCAGCAATAGTAGGGTCACCAATAATCTGATACCAGTCTTTAATGGGCACCTGGCTTGCAACAATAGTTGAAGAATACAGGTGCCGGTCCTCAACCAATTCCAGAAAATCTTTTCTTTCAATTTCATTCATGGGGCTTAGTCCGATATCATCTATAATAAGCAGATTGAATTTAGATAATTTTGACAAATATCTAAGATAACTGCCGTCAGCTCTTGCCTGGAACAGCGCGGTAAATAGTTTTGGCGCCCGGATATATGAAACAGTATAGCCAGCCCTGCAGGCCGTGTTTCCAATTGCGCAGGCAATATAAGTTTTTCCTACGCCAGTAGGGCCGCTTATCAGGACGTTTTGATGATTTTCTATCCATTTACTGTTTTGCAATTCCAGTATTACCTGTTTGTGCAACCCGCGCTGATGCTTATAATCCATGTCTTCAATGCACGCCTGTTGCTTTAATTTGGCATCACTTAGCAATCTCAGCAATTTCCTGTTTTCCCTGGTAGTCAGTTCCGCGTCAAGCAGCAGCCCGATAAATTCTTCATGGGTTAAATCCGTCCGTTTTGGTTTTTCCATGAGCTCTTTAAATGTTTGAGCCATTCCTGCCAGTTTCATACCCTGCATTTTTGCAACCGTCTGTTCATTTAACATAAACTGCCTCCTGGTTTATAGTACCCTTCGCCTCTTATATTTTCATGCACGGGCGATATGTTTTCTATTTTACTGCTGGATAAATCTGATTGTTTGTCCAAACCCTTTACAAGAATAGCCTTTATGTTTCTGTAAGAAAATACTTTGAATTTTACCGCTCTCTTACAGGCATTCTCCAGCCTTTCTTTGCCGTAATATTCAAGCAGCCTCATTATCCCCAGGCACGACCTGTAGCTCTGCTGAATAAATATTCTTCTTTCAAAAATATTTTTTATTACTTCAACAGTGTTGGGGCCCACCGTCTCGGCCCGCGTAAGCATCTTTGAAGGCGTCTGGTCAAGATATTTCCTGTGCGATTCAGGCATATGCTCCGGATTTGTTGTGTAACTGCACTTTTCGTAACTCCTTACATGACTGGCCTGTCTTGAGCCTTTGTAAAATATCTCAACTGTGTTTTCTGTAATTCTTGCGTCCACAGACTCATGTATCAGCTGATAAGCTACACTGTAGTAATGGCTGTTTATGTCTATGTGATAGTCTACGTTTACCCGGCACTTTTTCCAGTCAGCATACTCATAACGCACTCCCGGTAATGCCAGCGCTGCCGGCTTATCAAGGCTTTCAAATAATTCCTTCCTGGATTTGTTTATTTTCTGCATCTTCCTGTGGTTAAGTTTTTCCAGCAATTCACCAACTGACTGGTTAAATTCACTTAGACTGTAAAAAATCCTGTTCCTCAAACAGGCAAGGATCCACCGCTGCGCAAGCAAGACCGCGGCTTCTACTTTCGCTTTATCCTTGGGCTTGGCCACCCGGGCTGGTATCACTGCAAACCCATAATGTTGCGCTAAACACAGATAACTCCGGTTTATTTCTGGCTCATACCTGCAGGCCTTATTTATCCCGCTTTTAAGATTATCCGGCACAACTATATGCGGCGCACAACCAAAATATTCAAACGCACGCACATGGCTCATTAGCCAGTCCTGTGTACTTTGCGTGAAACTCGCTTCTGCGTAGGTATAACTGCTGGCTCCCCAGGCTCCTACAAATAATTCTGTCGGTTTTACCTGTCCGGTATCCCTGTCAACTATACCTGGCCCATCACAGTAATCTACAAATAATTTCTCCCCGGCCTTATGTGTTTGCCTCATACAGATGGTAAGTTTCTTTTTCCACCGGCTGTATAACAGGCAAAACATTTCATACTGGTAGCCTGTATCAATATTTTCCTGCTTATATTCAGCCCATAATAACTGTAAGGTCACTCCTTTCTTTTTTAATTCGTTATGCAAATATTCAAAGTCTGGCGCTGTCCGGACTGTTCCGGGTTCCGAGCACCCTTTCTTCTGGCTGCTGGAAAGCTTTTCTTCCAGTTGGGTATCATTCAGAGTTTTGTCCGCTGCCCAGTTTATGCCACTCCTTTTGGCTAAGGCCAGGTAGTTTGAAACTGTCTGTCTTCCAACATTGCAGCTTAACCCAATTTGTCTGGCGCTTAATTCGTTCTCATATCTCAGCCGCAATATTTCTCGCATTTTTATCATGCTTATCTTCTCCTGCATAAAATAAAACCTCCTTGCAAAGGCATAAATTTATCCTTTGAGGTTCTATTTTACCGATTTTTGTCTTTTATTGGGGTTTTACTTCAGGAAGGTGTTTCTTTGCAGTGTCCACCATGCTTTAAAACTGCTGTCCATCATCCTTAAAATGGGTGTCCATCATGGATTAAAACAACTGTCCATCATGCGTTAAAATACACAACTAAGGACAAACAGAAAGTAATCATAACCAAGGAGAAGACTTAACCCCCGGGCAGAGAAGAACGCGTTTATATTCAGAACCACCCCTGCCGCTCCCCGATAATCCCGGCTGCCTTTAACATATAAAGCCATCCTTGAAAAAGTAAAGCCATATGTAAAGCGAGCAAATTTATAGAGAAAGGAGCTGATGATATATGCTTAAGAGTACAGTTAATAGACTTGACCGGCAGAAAAACAGCAAGACTCTAGACGAGCAAAGCCGCCCCCCATTCAGAGTACTCGACCTTGTTGAGCCTGCCGCCGGAGCCATTCCCGAAGCCTGTCCGGAATGCGCAGGAACAGGAGAGTGTGGTGATGCGATTTGTTTTCTATGCGACGGGTCAGGGTGGAGCTCGGGAGGAGTGCGCGATCCTTAACGACCCGGATTAGAGGTTAAGACTATGCCGTTTATGGAAGATGCACAGTAAAACAATCAACGAAAAACAGGAGGGAACTATGAATCGAGTATTTGATTTTGATGTTGTAAAAGAGGCTATCTGTATAAAAAGCAGTGGCCAGGAAATAAATCGTAAAGCTATTGTCAGGCAAGATACAGGCGAAGTGTTAGGCGTTGTGTCTGATAATTACAAACTCATACGGCATGTGGAAGCTGTGTCGTATGTGGAAGAAAATTTGAACAGGATCGGTAATTGGAAGGTTCATAAAGAGAGAACATCAAAGAACGGCGCCCATTTATTTATAGAATACGTTTTCTCAGAGATTACCGGTGAAGTTCAGAAGGGCGATATTGTTGCCTTAAGCATGATTTTAACCAATTCCTACGACGGCATGACTCGATTTGGCTTCATGTTGGGCGCGATTAGGATTTTATGCACGAATGGTCTTAAAATCACTAACCGGTTTTTTGAACTGGTAGCGAAACACACATTTAATCTCGATATAACAAACCTGATAGACAATTCTCGGAAGATGGTCGATGTTTTCCACGAGAAGTTACCGGCCATCCAGAATCTTTCAAGGTTACCGCTTGCACTGCCTTTTGACGCGAGGGTTCAGGGTATAATCAACAAGGGGCTGATTCCAAGGCGGTTATCTGAGACAATACTAAAACAGGGTCAACGGGATACTACAACGGAATGGGGCATGTTTAACAGATATACCGGCGAGCTGACCCATAACTACAAAGGCTCTTACGACAGATACAATGAGCTGCAGAATCAGGTATCCGCGGAATTTGGGATTTAAGTCCGGCAGCAACATTACGAAACTCTCAATAACTCCTGCGCCCACGAATCGGATATAGCTCGCTGAAATATAATGCGGGCTGTATCCGGTGGGGAGGCAGGAGTAATATTTGGTGTAGGGCAGAGCGGACGTTCCATGGAGGTTTTGGAAGTTTTGAAACGCCTGAATCCCTTTCGGTTGAGAAGCATCTAATTATAAGGTGAGATAGTATTGCTCAAAGAGGCAGTAGTGGAACCGATAAATTACATGTCAGGGTAGGAAGAGCTGTATTTGGAAACAGCAATACATAGGAAAGTGCAAATTGAACCGGTTTTAAGGTCTTTGTCGTCAGAAAAAAGCTGTGAATAGACTTTTTGACTTTTATTTTGTATTATAGTGTGGGGAGGCAAAGGAAGGCGGAGCGGTATGTTAAAGATATTTTTAAGAAATTTGAAAATAGCCCTTGACTTTTATTGAAACTCGTTATATATACATAGTGGATGGTGTGTTGGAGTAGTAAATTTTTTTTAAACTAAATCAATTACACATAGTAAATAGTGTAATTTAGCGGGAGGATCAAGATGTACATTACAGAGCGGGGTCATGATTTTGAAAGTGAAGGTTTTGAGAAATTTAAGAAGTTGTTTGAAAAGTATCTCGTACCATTAAATTATAAGTTCATTGATAATTTTTCCAGATTTGATGGTTACAGTCCGGATAGGGTGATTGCATTGGACGCTGGCGGAAAAACTTTATTAATTTATATAGAAATTAAGCACGACGGCCGGGACAGCACAATTAACGAACTTATTTCAAAATTTGACTCTTTGAGGAGAAAAGCTAATGACTTACATTTCTTGTTAATAGTTCCGTCTGCTAGTGAAAAAACGACACAGGCATTACGGGAGCACAAAATTAGTTATGGAACATTAAACGGTGATTTTTATTTAGATATTTCCCCATACATTTATATATACACGAAAGAAAATATCACTTGGCCGGAATACACTATCCGCGAATTTTTTATAAAGATTGACCCCGATAAAGCTAAAAAGGTGGCAGAATATATTTTAAAAGCTGGGAATAAGGAAATAACAATTAAAGATATTGTTTTAAGAGCAGAGTTACCTCGCATAACTGTGAATGATATTATTACTTTTCTAACCAAGCGGGGTTATTTGGTTAGAACTGAACCGTCAAATCAATTCAGGCGCGGTTTTATAAGGCTATTGAACAGAGAAGGGCTTATTAAAGAATTGCAAGAAATGAAGTAATTGCGGATTGGAGTGGCCATGAGTTGATGAACGCGTCAAGAGCAGGCTGGTAAAAGAAGAAATTAAGGGGGAGGTGATAAAAATGCGAAATAGTAATCCCAAAATGATAAAAATATTGTCCGATTATCCAACTCAGTTTCAATGTAAGAGGTGTGGGGCAGTATGGTCTCCTTCAATAAAACCATCCTCAAATGGAAGTTTTTACAGAGGAGCATGGCAGTGTCCAGATGGCTGTAGGATGCAAAAAGGATAAGCAGAATGGGATTTATCCCGGGGCAGGGCGTAATATAGAAGCTCAGAAATTTGATCGGGAGCTGATTTAAGTTTGGAGGGGGAGTAAAATGGCAGTGAAGGACATAGCAAATTCAGGCGGCTGGATTAAATTGCACAGGAAACTGCTTGAAAACCCTATTATGAAGGATGCCACATTACTGCAAACGTTCATTTATTGCCTGTTGAAAGCTAATCATGAAACCAGGAAAATCGTGTTCAACAGCGAAGTAATGGAAATCAAAAGAGGTCAGTTTATAGCCGGCAGGAATGAGGCAAGCAAGGCTCTACGTTATAAAAGTAAAATGTGGGATAGGAAGATACATATTTTGCAAAAAATTGATATTTTGACCATCAATGTGACCAACAAATTTAGCCTTATTTCAATATTAAATTGGGAAAAATATCAGTTAAATGACCAGCCGGATGACCAACAGATGACCAACAAAAGACCAACAGATGACCAACAAATGACCACAAACAAGAAACATAAGAATGTAAATAAAGATAACAATGAAGAGAAAGAGCAGATACAACCAGACTTTCACAGTATTGATTTAGATGGTTTTAATAATACACAAAAGTCAAATAACATTAATACAAAATCTAATGCTTCCGGTTTAGATCCCGCTAATGTTGTTAATAAGTTTGGTTCTGACCCTTGCCCCTGTGTTGATGATGTTGCCCCTGATGTCCTTTCGCATTGGAATTCTGCCGCGAAAGAGTATCAGGGTATAGATCATAAGATTGTTTCCCCAAAAGCTAAAAAAGCCCTGGGTGAACTATTAAATCAGGGTTATTCCACTGAGGAAATAAAAACGTCCATAGGCAATTTTAAGCTGATAATCCTGGATCCGGATAAATATTTTTGGACTAAAAGATGGACTTTGGAAGAATTCTTAGTAAAAGGGTTTGAAAAGTTTCGTAAACTGGATGTGGCCCAAAAAAACTGCATTAATTACAGTAAAAGTAAATCGTTAGGAAGTGATGGTTTCAGGGTAGATCCTAAGCCCGGGGAGTTTACATCAAGAATTATCGGGCAAAAATAGGAGGTTAATATGCCGGCATCAAAGAAAATTAGTATGAATATCTGTAAAAGATGTGATGAGGATTTCCCGGACATTGAAATGATTAATGGGATGTGTTTGCATATTTTTGAAAAATTGGAGGGGGAGGCTCCATCTTGCGTACCGAACAAACACAAGTACTCTAGGTTTTCAAATTTTCAACAAATATCTTCAGATCATACACAAATGCTTAATTTTTGTCGCGACCAGCTTGCCAATAATTTAAGTATATATCTTGCAGGAAGGCAAGGTTGTGGGAAAAGTCATCTGGCTGCTGCTTGTGCCAGCGAGTTAAATCGGCTTGGCCGTGATGTTGTTTACAATACTTTCGCTGAATACCTTTATTCTTTAGCGGATCCAAGTTATGATGACAAAATGGAAGCGGAAAAATGGACATTGAAACATTATGCCAGTAATGAGTATGTAATTCTCGACGACGTAGGCCAGGGGCATAGTATATCCAAACTATCTCCATTAGTCAGCAGGTTATATGATGAAAATAGGAATATTGTAATTACTTCTAATTTAAACATAGAACAATTAGCTCAGGAGATAGGCTCTGTTATTCCTTCAAGATTGACTGAAATGTGCGGTGGCAAAGATAAAATCATGTATTTTGATTTATTAGATTATAGATTATTAACGCGCGCCGAGAAAGATGCGTTTGCAGAGAAATACAAAACAGAGGCAAAAATTGATTTCCCTATTTAAAAGCATCAACATTATCGGGCAGTATGTAATGAACGCGGTATACGGCTTTACACCGGCTCGCGCTTCCTCATGTACCAGCTCCGACAGCCCGAACAACCTTACAGCCGTTCCCCAGTACAGCTCTTACTCCGAAACCCCGACATGCCCAGTGCCCGTTATCGCTGCCCAATCTTCTACCGGCTCCGAATATGCCGCATACTGGTATTACGAAACGATATATACGCGCGAAGCAAAAGAAACGCCGGCCCACTCACCCAGCTGCTCCGTATCCCGTTTCAGCTGGACAGTTACCTCTACGGCTGGAAATTTGTATCCCGCGCGCAAAGAAACGCCTAAACAAGCCTTCCGAAAAGAGGACTACAATTGCACTTATCCCAAACGATTCCTAAGGTCAGCATGGGGAATCCGTGGTCCCGACCTACAATAACATTCAGCCATTATAAAGAATGCATGAGGGTTATGCTGTATTGACCCGTTTAATGCGATATTTTAATTGTAGTTTGCCAGGATATAAAATAAAACTGCACCATTCAAAAATAAAAGGAGACAAAAGATATGAAAAAAATACCAGATTTAAATAGAGCCTTATTCGATGATAATGTTAGCCAAATAGTATTGTTCGGGGAATTGACATTTTCCAGCGATACCAAACATAAACATATTGTAAAAATTGAAGAAACTTATCGAAAGGACGAATTAATCAGCATGGAAATTGTAGACATAAGCGATAGACTCCCAAAATAAGGATGGTAAACTAATTATCATCATGCGCAGACCCGGGGTGGCGAACACTAAAAGCACGAAGGTTTAGCCGCCCGGGAACAATAATAACCGTAAAGGAGAGCTAAAAATTGAAAAATATACCGTTAAAGGACAGATTCTATATTACCGCAACGAATGACAGTGTCGATGTTGTAGATAAAGCAAACAAAAACAACCGCTCATACTTCGCCAGGGTAGAGGATGCCATAGAACATCTGCGGGACGAATTCCGGAAGCAGACATTAGTGGGCAAAGAGATATCCATAAGCGAGCTGAATCAACTTAGGCAGTTAGTGAAAGCGGCTGATGAAGAATTTATCAAGTGCCTGAGTTTAAACGGCGAGACGAATCAGGAGTTTATAGATAACCTGAATATGAAGCTCAAGGCTAATCCGGACAAGAAGCATAGCCTAGTTTAATGATGGCCAAACGCGGAGGAGCGTGGATGGCGGGGTTAGAATGGGGTATATCGTATTCCTTACAAAGCACCCATAGGACCCCGCCCAATCCGTGTTTTTGAAGTTTACGGAAATTAAATTAACCATAGGAGCGACAATATCATGAAAAACAGAATGTACGCCGATGTAAAGACCTGGAACTCGTTTGTTGGCTGTAAGTTTGACTGCAGTTACTGTAAGCCGTCTTTCCAGAGAATGATGAAGCGGGTCTCGGGAGCTAATGGTTGCCGGGATTGCTACAGTTTCAAGCCGCATGAGCACCCGGAAAGGCTGAGTAAGATCCCAAGCGCAGATACAGTATTCGTTTGCGGAACCGGTGATATATCCTTTGCCAACCCGAAATATGTTAGAAAGATTATATCAGCTATCAAAGACCGCATAAAGAAGCATCTGGCCCAGCAGTTTTACTTCCAGTCCAAGAATCCGGCGTGTTTCCAGCAGTACTTATCCGATTTTCCGAAAGACAATACAATCCTGCTTACTACACTGGAAACGAATCGGGATGAAGGTTATGCCGGGGTATCAAAGGCTCCGGTACCTTCGCGGCGGTATGCGGACTTCAAGGCACTGGACTGGCTGCGGAAAATAATTACGGTAGAGCCGGTAATTGATTTTGATCACGATATATTCCTGGAGTGGATTGTGGACTTGAAGCCTGAAGCCGTATGGATCGGTTATAATTCCAGGCCGAAAGAGGTTCAGTTCCCAGAGCCGGACAAGCAGAAACTTGAAAAATTGATTGCGGCAATTCGGGATGCGGGAGTGGAAGTAAAAGAAAAGGACATGCGCGGATAAACTTGTTGATTAGTTGCCAGTAAAAGCTTTGGCCTGTTTGCTTATAACTGGTGATGTTGGAATTGGAAACGGGTAAATAATAAAATTTAAATCAGGAGGTACAAGAACTATTTTGAATAAACGAAAGAAAGAAACCAAAGAATAAAAGAAAGTGATAATAGAAAAATATCACATGGATCTTTCTTCAAAACGGGTAGGAAAAGAAAAGAAAGTACGCAAAAGCACATTGCAGGATTTTAAGATTACAGAAGTTGGTGTTAATAAAAGTTTGAATATTGAAGATTTGTCGAACGCCATAACAAAGCTTCTTATAGCGTATTATGTGCTGGAGAATGACAGAGACAAAGAATCACAATATTTAAAATCGCTGACTGATTAAATATATGCTGTATTTTAAGAATGGAGGAATATAATGGTTAAGAAAGGTGTTATAGCAGGTGTATGGTTAAGAAGTTCTCCAACACACAGGTATGGATTAAGTGTCGATGATCAGAAAAATGAAATCGAAAAGATGGCATACCGGGATGGGGTAAAAATAGTTAAGTACTGGACCGACAGCGATTCCGGCGAAATACATCCTGATAAGAACAGGTATTTCTTAACGATGAAGGAGAATATCAGGAAGGATCCTGGTTTTATTAAAATCCTTTATGTATATGACAAGGCAAGATTTGGATTAGTAGATAGTGCGGGAGAAATACGAATAAATGAGTTCTTTGCCAAAAATAACATAGAATTAAAATATCTGAACGAAAGACTGATTCCGGTTGGCGCAATATGCCGGCGTAGCACGGATATGCAGGAAGCATCTCTAGATGTTCAGATGGATTCAATATTGGAATATGCAACTAAAGATAATTGTGAGGTGCGGAAATGGTGGCTGTTTGGCGAAGAAAAGGGGCAGTCAGGAGTATCTATCGAAAGATGCCAGGATTGGAAGAATATGCTGGATGAATTGAAAAACAGTATGTACAGCATAGAGAGAATCTTGGTAGATGATGTTTCCAGGATAGGAAGAACTTCACCCAATAGGAAAATATATATTCAGGAGTTATTCAAAGAATATAAAGCTCCTATATATTACATTAATGCCCCGTTTAAAGACGATGGATCATTGGAAGATGGTGTCATGCAGTTTGTTAGACACGGGGAGGCATTCCAGTCTTCCAAAGAGAAATCAAAGAATGTTAAAACGAGGTCTCTGGTTTACGCAAGAAAGGGTTTTTGGCTAGCTGGAAATATTTACGCGTACAAGCGGTTAGTGTTGGACGAACACGGTAATCCGTTTGTAACTAATGGTAAGAATTTGATTTTAGAAAAAAAGCAGAGTAAGCAGGTGAAAACCCAAAGAATAAAATTAATACCCGGGAACAGTGAAGAAATCAAAGTGGTCAGAAGAGTATATGCCATGTATAACGATGATGACATAGGATTTTATACTATAGCTGCCAGACTTAACGCAGAAGAAATTCCTGCGGCCAGAGGTGGAACTTGGACCCCGACCGTTGTAAGGTCTTTATTAACGAATGAAATCTATGTTGGAACATCGCATTACAATCGGCAGACAACTGATATTTGGTCAGGGATTACCACAAAAGTTCCCAAAGAAGAGCAGGTTAAAGTAGAAAATGCTCATGAAGGCATAATTTCAAAAGAGTTATTTTTTGCAGTCCAAGAAAAGATAAAAAAGAATAGTAATAGGTTTAAAACTGGCCACCATCCTAATACATTGAAGGACACTCCGAAATTCCCTTTGATCGGTACCATCTTTTGTTTGGACTGTCAGAGAAGGTATGCGTCTGCCTGGGCTGTTAGAAAAAGTAACAGAAGAGGGAAGTATGTTCAGGCATATTATAAAGATACATCGCGCAGGACGTTCGGGAAAAAAGTTTGTCCCAATTCTATAAGTTTAAGAAAGGATGATATTGATGCGTTGGTTATGAACAGAATTAAAGAAAGGTTAATGTCCGGGGTCATAATTCAAAAAGTAAAAAATGAACTAAAGAAAAAGTTAGATAGTTTAGTAAGTTCAAAAAAAACTGATGGATCAAAAATTAAGATAGAAGCTGAATTAAACGAAATTGAAAGCAAGATTGAGAATTTATTGAATGTTATAGCAAGAAAAGGCATGTCAAATCAGGTCATTGACAAGATACAAACAGAGCTTGATCAGTTAATATCAAAAAAGAAGATAGTTGAAAAAAACTTGGGAAATATTGAAAGTAGTGATACTGTCTGTGTAGATATTAATAAATTGACTGAAAAAATCATGGATAATTACAAAAAAGTTATAGATAAACTGGAGAATGGTCAGTTTAGTTCCCAGAGACGAATAGTCCGGGAATTAATTCATAGCATAGCAGTATCGCCAACTAAAAAAGTAATTTATATCGCATATTATGATTTACCAGAAGATATTGTGACGGATATGCACTTGGACGGTTCCGCAATACCCGAGCCGCTTTACAATAGGGTTGGTCCTATAAATATTAAAGAAGAGTTCTATATGGGTTGTATTCAAATAGATGAACATATGTACGAAGACGTGAAGCCCTTGACATGCTTCAAGCTATGAACACCGGTCACGACGGGTCACTGACTACTATACACTCAAATACACCAAAAGACGCCATATCACGCCTTGCTACCCTGGTAATAATGGCAGGCACTGAACTGCCAGAACGCGCCATAAAAGAGCAGATTGTCGGCGCTGTAGATTTAATAGTCCAGACAAACCGTTTTAGTGACGGGTCAAGAAAAGTCACTTACATTACTGAAATAACTACTGATGATAACAATGAAATTGTACTGAAAGATATTTTTACTTATAAACAAACGGGCATAAAAGACGGTAAGGTTATAGGTAAGATGAGTCCCACCGGAGATATACCCACATTTTATGACGAAATCTTTGCCCATGGTATGACAATTAACAAGGAGATATTCAATGTTTAAGGTTTTAATAGTGATAAGCGCAGGGGCTGTGTTTTATCTGCTGATAAACAAACTTATTGAAATTTCAGATAAAGCCAGGGAAAATAAGCTGCAGGCTGAAAAAAAACATATGCCGGAAGCAAAAATTGAACTGAAAAACGTTATAAAAATCCTGCAAACACAACCAAAATCAAAAGTTGCGCAGAAAATTAAGGCAGGCATATTCATTTTTTTCTTTTTCGCAGGTTTGCTGATATTAAAAGATTTTCTTTTTAGTATTGCTGTAGGATTTTTCGGATATCTGCTGCCCGCGATGATTATAAGCAGCAAATCAAAAAAAATGAAAGAAAAGTTTGATGATCAGCTCATTGATGCCCTGGGTTTAATATCAAACTGCGTAAGGTCAGGCGCCAGCTTACAGCAGGCCCTGGAAGTGCTGGTTAAGGAGTCCAAACCTCCAATAAAACATGAATTTGAAGAAACTCTTTCCCAGATAAACCTGGGTGTTTCTATAGAAGATGCTTTCAAAGGTATGTGCAAAAAACTTAACAGCCGAGATTTGGATCTGGCAGTACTGGTAATTAATGTCGGCAGGGAATACGGCGGCAATCTTGGTGAAAATCTGGTAAAAATATCATCTACCATGCGTGAAAGAAAAAAAATACAGAACAAAATAGACGCCATTACTTCCCAGGGAAAAATGTCGGCATGGATAATTACTTTCGTGCCGTTTATTATTTTATTCATGCTCAATCTTATGGAACCGGATATCTTTGGCCTGATGTTTAAAACATTGATAGGTAAAATACTGCTTTTGGTATCAATTTTCATGGTTGCGCTGGGTAATTTTATAATTATGAAGATAGTAACGGTGGATGTGTAAATAGCAAGGCTGAACTATTAACACTGAACTAAAATATGTGAAAAAGTAAAAATAAGGTGACAATTAGATAATTAAGTCGAAAGTCTTTTACATATCAACTTATCACTTCGACTTCGCTCAGTACAAGCATCTTATCAACATATAAACTATTATCAAAAGGCGGATGTTATGATTATTTTATTTATGGTTTTATCGGGAATTTGTGCTTTTTTTATTTTTGAGGGAACGCTTGCTTTATTAAAACAAAACAAAATCAGCAGGCGGTTCAAAACGCATAACCTTATAACTTACTCAGGAAAAAAAGGACTGACGGAATCTTTAAAACGATCGGCCATAAAAATAGGCGATTATATTGATACGTTAAAGTACAAGTTTGTAAGGAATTATCTGGAAAGTTTAACCAAAAAACTTAAAAATTCTGATATTTCTGAAATAACTCCTCAAGTATTTGCAGGTTATCAGGTACTGGCTGGTTTTGGAATGTTGATAATATGTTTTGTTTTATTAAGTTCACTGAATGTTTTTTATATACTTATATCATTAACTGCCGGTTTTTATCTGCCGCTATTGTGGATTAATGAACAAACTGCCAAAAAGCAGCGTGCGTTGTTTAAATGTATACCTAATGCTCTGGATTTATTGACCCTTCTTGTAGAAGCCGGCGTAGATTTTAATACAGCCATAGGTATTCTGGTAGAAAATGAAAAAAATGCGCTCACAAAGGAATTGCATTTGTTTCAGCAGGAAGTAAAACTGGGAAAAAACAGAATAGAAGCATTGCTTGATATAGCCTCAAAAAATGATAATAAGTACTTATCCAGTGTTATCAGCTCAATAACGCAGACATTGCAAACAGGTACGCCCATTTCCGGTACGTTGAAAATCCTGTCTGAACAATTCCGTACCGAACGATCCACCATGGCGGAAAAATTGGGTGCACAGGCTCCGGTTAAAATGATGATTCCTCTTATTATGCTTATATTTCCTACCATATTCATAATGATTTTTGGTCCTATAGTCCTTTCCCTTATCGGCGGGAACTGGTAATTTGGCCGAGTAGTTATTACGGAAAATTTGTAAACCACCGCCAAATTTGATACAATAAACAATCAAATCAAATAATATGAGACACCGCTTAAACATTCCTTAATAAAAAAAGAGCAAAAATCCGCAAAACGAAACCGTTTAATAAATTGTTAGTAAACTGGAGAGTGCGCAAATGAAAAAGTATATTCTTGCTGGTACCGGTAGCAGAGGCGTAAATATGTTTGCTAAACCTATTTTACAGCAATTTAGCAAAACTGCAGTGTTGGCCGGTATGTTTGACAGTAGCATCGGCAGGCTTAATGGTGCCAAAAAAGTACTTGGCACAGAAATTCCCTGTTACACCAACTATGACAAAATGCTTAAAGAGCTTGATTTTGATACAGCCATAATATGTACCATAGATTCAACTCATGAAGACTATATTTTAAAATCTATGCAAGCCGGAAAAAACGTAATTACCGAAAAACCCCTCTGCATAAATGCAAAACAGTGCAAAACCATTCTTAAGGCTTCGAAAAAATCAAAAAGGAAAATTATTATAACGCACAACGTCAGATATTCGCCTGCAATGATTGAAATAAAAAAAATTGTAGATAAAGGCATTATAGGCCGGGTGCTTACCGTAGAATTCAATGAAAATTTAAACCGCCAGCACGGCTCGGATTATTTCAGGCGCTGGCACAGACATAAAAAGAATTCCGGCGGCCTTCTGGTACATAAGGCATGCCATTGCTTTGATATTATTAACTGGATTGTAGGTTCAAAACCAGAAAAAGTTACCGCTGAAGGCGGGCTGGTAGTTTACGGTAAAAACGGGAAATTCCGTTCAGAAAGATGCCTGGGGTGCAAAACCAGCAGTAAGTGTGATTTCTTTGTAGACCTTTTTTCAAATTCAGCCATGAGAGCGTTATATCTAGAAGCAGAAAAAGAAAAAAATGCCTACATTCGCGACGGTTGTGTATATGATGAATCCATAGATATTGAAGATGTGGCAAACGTGGCCTATACTTATGAAAACGGGGTAAGGGTAAATTTTTCGCTGAGTACTTTTGCCAGTTATGAAGGCTATGATATGATAGTAGAAGGCACGAAGGGCCGTATGGTTTATTCTACCATTTATGAAACAGACTGTTATTCCGGGAAAACCAGAATACCTGGCGCAGAAAAGAAAGCCGGGGAAAAACTCCAGCTGTTTTTGCTAAATCAGAGCGTAACTGATATTAAGATACCAAAAGTTGACGGGTCCCATGGCGGTGCAGATATTTTACTGCTTCAGGACCTTTTCGGCAACAAAGAAAACAGCGACCTGGCAACTATTGAGGAAGCCATAGACGCAGTGTTGATAGGTGACGCGGCCAATAAAAGTTTAAAAACAGGAAAAACAGTAAGCATAAAAGAAATATACTAAGCACTTACAATGTAAAAAAACAACAGCAGAATTCTTTGCATGAAAACAGGGAATTCTGCTGTTGTTTTAAAATAAACCCAAGGAGAAAGAAATGGATTGGAAGCTATTTTTAGCAGTGTTTGTATCAATCTTTACCGCAGAACTGGCAGATAAAACGCAGTTTGTAGGTATCACTATGTCATCCCAGTCAGGCAAGCCGTGGGTGGTATGGATGGGGTCTGTGGCAGGTTATATGGTAGTTACGGCTATATCGGTATTTTTAGGGTCAATTCTGGGGAAATACTTAAAACCGGAAATTATTAAATATGTCGGCGGTTCGCTTTTTATGCTTATCGGCGGATTAATGATAATGGGCAAACTGTAAGCGGCTAAAGAAAAGATATGAACTAATGTTTTTCCAAAGCGGATTTTTGGATGAGTTTATCAATACTGTCTGCAAGAGTGCCTATTTCATCATTTCTTTTTAACTGCAGTTGTTCTCCTGACTGGCCCAGCGCGGCTGATTCAATTCTTTTACGAAGTTGCTTTAACGGCAGTATAAATAAAACATAAAACGCAGCCACGTAAACAGCTGCAGTAACAACAAAAAAAACTACCGCCGACTTGGCGGTTTTGTTTTTTATAGCGGAATAAGAAGCATTGGCTTTTTCTTTTGATGCGGTTATAGCAAAAACGGCTGTTTTTGAGGAATGTACTACTAAAGGAATAGAATAAATATATTTGTCAGTATAATTGTTTAAACAGGCAGAGGTATTGGCGATAATGCTTTTTGTTGTTTCGTCTTCTGGCGTTTTGCCCCAGTCCTGAATGTTGCTGTGGGCTGTTATTTTTCCGTTTAAATCCAGTACCTGGGCATTTATTAATTCCGGGTCTTTCAGGATTTCCTGCAGATAATTTATGGTTGCCAGGTCATTTTTTGTTTCAATAGATTTTGTAACAAGAGGAAAGTAATAGATAGCTGTGTTTTTTAATTTTTCGCTTAGAGAGTTGAAAATAAAATATTTCTGTCCCGGAAGGTATATCAGCCCGAAAAATATATAGGTGACAACTGCCTGGATAAGTATTGTGAATAAAAGCCATTTGAAAAGTAAGTTTGATTTGTTTTTCATGCGGGTCCTGTTAAGCCAAAAATAAAATGATACACTACAACATTAACAATTATACTTTTTTATGGCACTTCTTTCAAACTTAGCGTGTATAATATGGTATAATTAAAAAACAAAAAAGGAGAAAGATATGAAAATTGGTTTTCTTCAGTTTAAGCCGTTGTTTGGTGAAGTAAATAAAAACATTTCAAAAATACAAAAACTTACCAGAAATATTAAGGCAGATTTGCTCGTGATGCCTGAATTAAGCAATTCCGGTTATATATTTACCTCCAAAAAAGAAGCGTTTGAACTGGCGGAACCGGTCCCCACGGGCGCTTTTACACGGGCTATAATTGAAATAGCCAGAAAGAAAAAAATGTATATTGTCTGCGGGATAGCTGAAAGAGAAGGAAAAAACGTTTATAATTCCGCTTTTTTGGCCGGGCCCAAAGGTTTCATTGATACTTATAAAAAAGCGCATTTGTTTTACAACGAAAAGTTATGGTTTAAAAAAAGCAATACACCTTTCAAAGTACACACCATAAAAGGCGTTAAAATAGGAATGATGATTTGTTTTGACTGGTTTTTCCCGGAGTCTATGCGTGTTTTAAGCTTAAAAGGCGCGCAGGTAATCTGTCACTGCGCAAACCTAGTAATGCCTTACTGTCAAAAAGCCATGGTAACCAGATGCCTGGAAAACAGAGTATTTGCCGTTACAGCAAACCGCACAGGGCAGGAAACCCGCGGCAAAAAAAGCCTGCATTTTACAGGCATGAGCCAGATAACCGGCATAAATGGAGAAATTTTATCAACAGCAGGGGCTTCTGAAGAAACGATAAAAATTGTAACCATAAATCCCAGGGATGCTTTAAATAAAAACATTAACCCGAAAAACAATATTTTTAAAGAACGCAGGGTAGAGTTTTACAGGGATTTAGCATAATACTCAAAGAGTTAATAGTGGGTTGATGGAATTGTCATTAAGTTAAGCTGTCACTGTATTGATTTTTTAAAATCTATTTACTAAAATGAGGCGTTGCTCAATAAAATCACGGAGGAAAAAACAATGGCAAAAGGCAGATGCATGAAATGCAAAAAAGAAGTAGAAATAAAAAATGGAACTGAAACAGTTATGAAAAACGGCATGAAAGCAATGAAGGGTGAATGCCCGGATTGCAGCACAAAAGTTTTCAGAATTCTTGGCAAAGCGAAATAACCAAACAGTGGTTTGCAAGATTTAACTTTAAAGCACAGGTGCTTTGTTTTAGCGTGCAAGCCAGAGTCGAAAAATATTTTGATATGAGTATAATATTGTGCAAGGTTGTAAAATAAAGCAAGGGGGATTATTATGAAAAAGTTGTTAGCAATTGCATTGGTTGTATGTTCATTTGTTTCAGTATCATTTGCAGGGGGCAGCACACCGTTAAAGATTTCATTATTTCCAAAATTGGGATTACCTACAAATCAGGTGGTTCACGGTGTAGACTTGGGAATTATTGCCACAAAACCAGAAGAAGTTCAGGGCATTCAGCTTGGCTGGATATATGCCGGCACTTCTAAAAAGATGGTAGGTTTACAGGATGGTTTTGTTGCCAGCAGTGAAAATATGGTTGGCCTTCAGTGGGGCTTTGTTTGCCTTGCTACTGAAATGAAAGGCATACAGATTGGTTTTATAAATGTGTCAGACAAAATGCAGGGTGTTCAGATAGGCCTGGTAAATGTAATCAAAACAGGCATTATCCCTGCCATGGTAGTTGTAAACGCCAGTTTCTAAATATTAACAATAAATAAACTTTAAAAAGAGGCTTTACCAGCCTCTTTTTATTTTGTACCATATATGCACATAAGCGCATATATGCAAACAACGAGGCTGTTTATGCATTACGAAAAGATACTTAAATCATTATCAGACAGAACCCGATTAAGAATTTTGTATGTTTTATTAAAAGCCAAAAAGGAACTGTGTATCTGTGAAATTATGGATACTCTTGCTTTAGAGCATTATAATGTTTCCAAACACATGAAAGAACTTAAGGTTACAGGGTTGGTTAAAGAACAGAGGTCCGGGAAATTTGTTTTTTATGCTTTAGCAGATAATAAGGACAGCTTTGTCAGAAATATTGTAGAAGCTGTTGCCGCAATTCCTGAAACGGAATTTAATGAAGATACCAAAAGATTGAACAAAAGGCTGACTTTGAGGCAAAACGGTAAATGTGTGGTTGGTATATTAAAAAAAAGCCGGAAGCAGAAAGGTTAACAAAATGCTTAAAATATTTGCCGGGTGGATAACTTATAGTGTTTTATCAATTGCTCCCGGTTCATTGTCTGGAAAAGCGGTAAGTTTTTTTATCTATGATATTATCAAAATCTTTTCTCTTTTAATTGTTATTATATTTGTAATTTCTGTTATCAGATCATTCCTGCCGCCGGAAAGAATAAGGGGCATTCTTGCACGCAAAAACAAGTATTTTGGAAATCTGCTGGCATCACTGCTGGGCGTTATTACTCCGTTTTGTTCCTGCAGTGCGGTGCCTTTATTTTTGGGTTTTGTGCGTGCCGGGGTGCCGCTGGGTGTTACTTTTTCATTTCTTATTGCTTCTCCTATGATAAATGAGGTAGCGCTTATAATGCTTTTAGGAATGTTTGGCTGGAAGATTGCACTGATTTATACGGGTTCAGGGCTTATTATTGCCATTTTTTCCGGTATTGTTATAGGCACGTTGAAGATTGAAAATCTTTTAATGGAGTTTGTTTTAGCAAATAAAGCCTCTGAAGGCCAGTTTTCTTATGAAATGAAGTGGAAGGAGCGGTTAGCTTATGCAAAAAGTTATACTCTGCAAATTTTACAAAAAGTCTGGCTTTATGTAATTATAGGTATTGGCATAGGTGCATGGATTCACGGGTATGTGCCTGCAGATTTAATGGCAAGGTATGCCGGAGCGGATAAATGGTACGCGGTGCCGCTGGCCGTGCTGATAGGTATACCGCTTTATTCAAATGCGGCGGGCGTAATTCCTCTGGTAAGCGCACTGACGGAAAAAGGTGTGGCATTAGGGACTACGCTGGCTTTTATGATGGCTGTTACGGCTCTTTCGCTGCCGGAATTTATGATACTTAAAACAGTTATGAAAACCCGCCTGATTGTGATATTTGCATGTATTGTGGGTTTAGGGATAATTTTTACGGGATATTTGTTTAATTTGATTTTGAAATGATTTATCAAAAAGGAATTTTAGTATAGTGATTTACTGAAACGGTTTATTCACTCTTGTTGATGTTTTTCCCTGGGGAACGTTGAACTAAAATGAGATTTTCAAAACTCCTCATCCACTGAGTGAAATCGTCAGACAGTTGAAAATCTAATTCATTTTATTTCAACTAAAACATCAGATATCGTTTAAAAACCGTTTCAGGTGCATTACATTTCTAAAATATGCAAAAGGGGATAAAAGATGAAGCTGGAAATTCTTGGTACAGGTTGTGCAAAATGTAAAAAACTCTATGAAACAGTAGAAGAAACCGTAAAAGAAACGGGAATAACTGCAGAACTAAGTAAAGTTGAAAAAATAAACGACATTATGAAATATAACGTTATGATGACACCTGCCCTTGTCATTAACGGAAAAGTGGTGGCTACCGGAAGAATTCCTTCAAAAGAAGAGATAAAAAAGTGGATGAATATATGAAAAGTGATGTTTTTAAATCTGCAAAATTCCATATGAGCGTAGACTCACCGCAGAAACTTGCAGAATCAATGGCAGAGGTTGCCTTTGTAGGCAGGTCAAACGTAGGAAAAAGTTCGTTATTAAATGCCCTGTGCGGGCAAAAAGCCCTGGCAAATGTTTCAAAAATACCCGGCAGGACACGCACTATAAATGTGTTTGCAGTTAAGTCCGGCAAATGGATTGTTGATTTGCCCGGCTATGGTTTTGCCGCAGTTTCTAAAGATGAAAAACACAGCTGGCAGAGCATGCTGGAGCATTATCTTTCCAGCCGGGAATCTCTGAAAGCAGTTATTGTGCTGGTAGATGCTTATGTGGGTGCAACAAAACTTGACCACCAGATGACTCAATGGTTAAACAGTATTGATGTTCCGTATATGGTGGTGGCAAATAAGGCAGACCGTGTTTCGCAGGCCCAGCATGAACTGTTGCAAAAGTCCCTGTCTCTGGAATTAAAGGTTATACCGGATGCCCTTCTTTTAGCCAGCGCAAAAACAGGTGCAGGTATTGGTGATTTGCAAGATGCAGTTTTTGAATTGCTTGAATTGTAGTAATCATGGAAAGTGGTTAAGTGTTTATGTGATTAGTGCGTAGTAAAATACATTCAGGCACAATAAAATACGTTCTTAATAAGATAAGGAAAAGATATGGCTTTTATAAGTGAAGTAAAGATAGTTCAGATTATGCCCTGCATTGCGATGTCGGAAAGAATAAGGTTTATTGCAGAGTTTGACAGGGATATTTCAGAAATTATGCCGTATCTTAATACAGTGATTGACGGCGCCATATATAATCACGCGGGGCCCAACCTTACTATAAAAAAACAAGAACGTATGATAGGTATAAGCCCCAATAAAATTGCCGCAGGCAAAGTAATAGACTTAAAAGATGCTCAGGAGCTTACAGTCTGGCTGAAAGATTTGATAAATGACTGTTATGAGAAAAGAGAAACCATAAAACCCAGCATTGAACGAAGGAAACGCCTGGGTGCATTAGATGTTTACAAACTGCTTCCTGCTAATAACTGCAAAAAGTGCGCAGAGCTGACGTGTATGGCCTTTGCTGTGAAATTAGCACAAGAGCAGGCAGGCATAATGCAGTGCGCTGAGTTATTTTCCGGAGATTATAATGAAAAAAGAGATGTTTTGCTTAACACACTGAAATCCTGCGGGTACAAAGTGCCGGCTGTTTTTTAAGGAGTGAATAATACTTCGTGTTTATCGGGAGATTAATGTATGTTTAGAAAAGTTCTTTTGGCAGGTTTTATTTTAAGCTTTATTTTAATTCAAGGATTTCCATCAATTGTACACGCCGCCAAAAAAGTAAAAAAACAAATCAAAGCAAAACAGGAAACAGAAGTTCTGGTTACTTTTGTAGAGCTGGGTTCTGTCGGTTGTATGCCCTGTAAAATGATGCAGCCGGTTATGAAAGAGTTGGAAGAAGAATACAGTAAAAAAGGTTTAAAGATAATATTTTATGATGTTTGGACCAAAGAAGGTGCACCATACGCACAGCAATATAAGATTCGTTCCATTCCTACTCAGGTGTTTCTGGATAAAAACGGAAAAGAGTTTTTTCGCCACAGCGGGTTTTATCCAAAGAAAGAAATTGTGAAGATTCTGCGCAAAAAGGGGATAAAATAATGTTGTTAAGTATTTTTACCCGCCTTTCAGAAGCCATGAGCGCCTCCGCTTCCATTGCCCTTACGGGGGCTTTTTTATGGGGCATATTAAGCATTTTGCTCAGTCCGTGCCATTTGGCAAGTATTCCGCTCATAGTAGGTTTTATAAACGGGCAGGGAAAAATTGCCGTAAAAAGGGCATTTTTTCTTTCTTTGTCATTTTCGCTTGGGATACTAATTACCATAGGCATAATTGGATTAATAACAGGACTGCTTGGCAGAATGCTGGGAGATACGGGCCCAGCAGGAAAATATCTGGTTGGATTTGTAGTAATACTTGCAGGTTTATATTTGCTGGATTGGCTGCCTTTGCCGGTAAATGCCGCTTCTGTGGCAGGTTTTAAGTTTAGGGGTATAATCGCTTCCTTTATATTAGGGCTTATATTCGGCGTAGCGCTGGGACCCTGCACTTTTGCGTTCATGGCTCCGGTTTTAGGTGCAGTTTTTACGGCAGCGCCAACAAATTTATTTTATGCAGTTGTTCTTTTGCTGGCTTACGGTACAGGGCATATTAGCGTAATTGTTTTTGCCGGTACTTTTACAGAGGCCGTACAAAGCTATCTTGATTGGAATGAAAAATCAAAAGGTGCCGTAATATTAAAAAAAATCTGCGGTATCCTGGTAATAATTGGCGGCATATATTTAATGCTTAAGTGAGGGGATTATGTCTGAAAGTATTACAAAGAAGTTATCCTTTCTTGACAGATTTTTAACGTTATGGATTTTTCTTGCCATGGGGCTCGGTGTCGGACTGGGGTATTTTTATCCGGGTATTGCCGGTTTCTGGAAACAGTTTCAGTCAGGCACAACAAACATACCGATTGCCATAGGTTTGATTTTAATGATGTATCCGCCGCTGGCAAAAGTAAAATATGAAGAGTTAGGCGATGTGTTCCGGGATAAAAAAGTGCTTGCACTTTCATTGGTTCAGAACTGGGTGGTAGGCCCGGTGCTGATGTTTGTGCTGGCAATTGTTTTTCTGCATAATTATCCCGGCTATATGGTTGGGTTAATAATGATAGGGCTGGCACGCTGTATTGCCATGGTAATAGTATGGAATGAACTGGCAGACGGGTGTACGGAATATTGCGCGGGGCTGGTAGCATTTAACTCTATTTTTCAGGTTTTGTTTTATTCAGTATATGCGTGGATTTTTGTTACTGTCTTGCCGGGCTGGTTCGGGCTTAAAGGCGCGGTGGTTAATGTTTCTATCGGTCAGATTGCGCAAAGCGTGTTTGTATACCTGGGCATTCCTTTTATTGCCGGGTTTCTTACCAGATTTATTCTGATAAAAGCAAAAGGAAAGCAGTGGTACCAGAGCAAATTTATTCCTAAAATAAGCCCGGTTACGTTAATTATGCTTTTGTTCACGATAATTGTAATGTTCTCGTTTAAGGGCGAATATATAATAAAAATTCCGTTAGATGTGCTTAGAATTGCAGCGCCTCTGCTGATTTATTTTGTAGTGATGTTCCTGGTATCTTTTTTTATGAGCAAAAAAGCCGGCGCTGATTATTCAAAATCAGCAACCTTATCATTTACCGCTGCTAGCAATAATTTTGAGCTGGCCATAGCGGTGGCCATAGCTGTTTTCGGTATAGATTCCGGCGTAGCTTTCGCGGCAGTAATAGGCCCGCTGGTAGAAGTGCCTGCTTTAATTATGTTGGTAAATGTAGCGCTGAAGTTAAGAACAAAATATTATTCTTGACAGAAAAATATTAATTGTGTATAAAATAGGCGTAAATTCTTCAGGAGCAGGCGATCCCGCCATGGTGGGATGGGGCCGGGCTTAAAAAAGCAGCAGGGAGAAAGCCTGCGGGACCTTCAAAAAAGTAATGGAGGTTCTGTGGGTTTTTTTATGAGCAAAAAAGCTAAAGTAGCAGCACTATCAATTTTTTCAAACACACTGCTGGTATTGTCAAAGGCGGTAGTTGGCATTATCACAGGGTCTATCAGCGTAATATCTGAGTCTGTGCATTCAGGTATAGACCTTATAGCCAGCGTAATAGCCTACTATTCAGTAAAAATATCTTCAGATCCCTGCGATGAAAAGCATCCCTACGGCCACGGGAAATCTGAAAGTATATCCGGCCTTATTGAAGCGGTGCTAATTTTTTCAGCCGGTCTGATTATTATTATCCAATCCATAGAAAAAATAGCCAGCGGGTCCCATATTGAAAAAATAGAGTTCGGTATTTACATAATGCTGTTTTCAACATTTATGAATTTAATTGTTTCCAAAATGCTTTTCAAGGTTGCCAAAGAGGAAGATTCCCTGGCATTGGAAGCAGATGCTCAGCATCTCATGACTGATGTTTATACCACTCTTGGTGTGTTCGGCGGGCTTGTGCTGATAAAGATATTTAACCTGCCACTACTGGACCCGATAATAGCCATACTGATAGCGGTATTTATCATCAGAGTATCTATCCAGTTAACAATTAAAGCTATAGACCCGCTTATGGATCGGCATTTACCGGACGCTGAAATAGAAAAAATAAAACAAATCATTTGTTCCGAACCGGAAGTAAAAGCGTACCATAAACTGCGTACCAGAAAATCAGGGCCCCAGAGGCACATAGATTTTCACATACTGGTAAAAAAATCATTGCATATTGATAAAGCGCATGCTCTCACTGAACGGCTGGAAGAAAACATAAAATTAAAACTTTCAAATTCCGAAGTGGTAATTCACGTTGAACCTTCGGATCATCACGAAGAGTGAAATATAAATTATGAAACTGAAAGAAACCTTTATAAAAAGAAAAGTTCTGGCGCGCGGCAATATTCTGGATTTTGTTATGGATACGGTCACCCTGCCTGACAAAAAGACAGCTACCAGGGAATTTATTTTAAACCCGAAAGCTGCTGCCGTAATACCGTTGATTGACTCAAAACACGTGGTTATGGTAAAACAGTACAGGTACCCGCTGAAACGTGCTACTTATGAAATACCGGCCGGTAAAGTTGACAAGGGTGAAACCTACCTGGCGTGTATTAAAAGAGAACTTGAAGAAGAAGCCGGTTACAGGGCTTCAAAGATTAAGCAATTGCTGTATTATTTTCCTACGCCGGCATTTTCTACCGAAAACCTGAAAATATACATAGCCACCGGTTTAAAACCCGTACAAACCCGCCCTGATGAAGACGAATTCATTGAACGCCACATCATTTCAATAGATATGGCACTCCAATGGATTAAAACCAACAAAATCTACGATTCAAAAACCATCATCGCCCTCCTTTATTATAAGCAATTCGTTGAAAGAAACAGATAATAGGTATCTTCAAAGACAGTGATTATGTAGTTAAGTGATTAAGTGATTGGCAAGAATTTTAGCTAATCCCTGTTTTTCACTTATCATTTTGTATGAGGATATTACACGTAACCACCTAACCACTTAATCACATAAACACTTATTTGTTTTAAGTACTGTTTTTACATTTGACATCTATTTGAACACAGCTTGTAATCACTTTGACTGTTTACAGCTAATATATATCAAATACTAACCATGGAGGAAGCAATGAAAAAAGTTTTGTGCGCAGCATTGGGTTTGTTTTTATTTTCAGGAGTTGCATTTACGCAGTGGAAAACTATGGGCCCGGGTGGCGGCGGTTCAACATACATACCTACAATCAGCTCTCACAGCAATGACATTCTTACAGTCAGTTGTGATATGGGCGCTTATTATATAACCGAAAATGGCGGTAAAAACTGGGAAATGATCAATCTGCACAGCCACGTATACTTAAGCGTTTTTGATCCAATTGAACCAAAAGTTGTTTATGCGGGCAGTGATGCTTTATATAGAAGTGATGATTTGGGAAAAACCTGGAAAACTGTGTTAAGCAAAGAAAAATTGGCAGATGCAATGCCATTAATGCTGGCCATTGACCCTGAAAATAATAATGTTTTGTTTCTTGCGGTAGGGAAAAGAGAAGTGATAGAAGATGAAAATGTATTTGGTGAATTATTGATTAGCACAGATAAAGGAATTAAATGGACAAAAATCGGCGACGGATTGCCGGTGGGAAGTTCAATAGGCGGGATTTATATTGACCGTAATTCTGATGCAAGTAAAAGAATTGTTTATATTGGTACTACAAAAGGGGTTTATGTATCAGCAGACAATGGAATGAGTTTTGCACAATCACCAATAGGCCTGCCCGGAGAAAATGTTACAATGCTTTCCGGCGGTACTAATAGCGAAAAAACGTCTGTGTACGTAGTTATTCCGGACAAGGGCGTTTATAAAACAGAAGACAACGGTAATTCCTGGACAAAAACAGACGCACCGGAAGCTGGTTACAGCAGATTGACGGTTGCAAATAATAACCCTGATATAGCTTATCTTTCTACGGATGAAGATATTATGAAAACAGTTGACGGCGGAGCCAGCTGGGAAGGTGTAATGTATGACTATAACTCAACTGATGGTTGGATCAAATATTCATTTAGCAGCGGCTGGGGTTGGCATTTTGGTCCTATAAAGGGGTTATATGTTTCTGCTGCAGATTCAAATGCTGTAGGATTTACGACTTCAGGCGGAACATTTTTAACAGTTGACGGCGGAACAAACTGGAACGCTGTTTATTCTATAAGCAAAGGCAAAAATAAATGGTCCGGCAGCGGATTGGAAGAAACTACAAGTTATAGTGTTCATTTCGACCCGAAAAATTCAAAAACAATGTATCTAACATACACCGATATTGGTTTATGGAAATCAATAGATGGCGGAGAAAGCTGGGAGTTTTTAGTAAAAAATGCTCCTGTTGCCGGTTCTGGTAATATTTTCTGGATAGAAATAGACCCGGACAATACCAATATGCTTTATGCTGTTGCTTCAAGCATGCACGACATACCGGAAGAGTGGACTTTAAAAAGAGATTTAGCGAATGTTAAAGGCGGGCTGATAATCAGTAAAGACGGCGGTAAAAGCTGGTCAAGAGCAGATGGCGGACTGCCGGAAGCGGGTTTTACCAGTGTTTTCTTGGATCCTTCCAGTCCTCCGAAAGCAAGGACGTTGTTTGTTACCATGCTTGGCAAAGGTGTATATAAATCAGTGGACGGCGGAAAAAAATGGACGGAAGCAAATACAGGGCTTACTGGCAGTAAAAATGCATGGCGTATAATTAAATCCGGTAAAAAACTTTACTTAGTAGTATTGCCTAATATCCAAAAAAGGCCTGGCACACCAGGTGCTGTTTATGTATCAGCAGATAACGGAGCTAAATGGGAAAAAGTAAATAAAAGCCTTGAAATTGCTTACCCTACAGATGTAGCGGTACATCCTTTAAATCCGGACATTATATATATCTCTGCCTATTACGGTTATGCAGTACTTTATGATGGAAAAGAATACTTAGGCGGTGTATACCGTTCTGTTGACGGCGGTAAAAACTGGAAAAGAATGGTTGATAAAAATTACTTTTATGGTTTAACCGTAGATAACAGAATGCCTGATTTGGTTTATGCAGGCTATTGCGAAGACAATGATGTACCTTCTGCATCCGGTTATTTTGTAAGTAAAAATAAAGGGGAGACGTGGGAAAATATAACAGACGTTCCTTTTAGAAATACTCACAGGGTAATAATTGACCCAAAAGATATTAATAAATTGTACATTACCACCTTTGGCGGCGGAGTAATTGTAAATAAATAGTTATCCAGAAAATATATTTATTTTTTATCTAAAAAATGTAGTCTGATTTTTCATGGAGTGTATTATGGCTGATTGCAGCAACAAACAGACAAATCTAAAAAACTGTACCTGCAGTTATGGTTCTTGCTCAAGAAAAGGCAGGTGCTGTGAGTGTGTGATGTATCACAAGAAAAACGGAGAAATACCCGGTTGTTTTTTCTCTTCAAAAGATGAGCAAACCTATGACCGCAGCATAGAAAATTTCATTTCCACCCATAAAAAGTAAAAAAATATAATTTTGTTTGACTTTTATATTAAATAGTGTTACTATTTATACGATCGTAACACTATTTTCATTTTAAGGAGACTACGTGTCAGGGTTAATTCGTTTTGGTGTTTCACTTGATGAAGCGCTTTTAAAAAAATTTGATGTTTATATAAAAGAAAATAAATACCAAAGCCGGTCTGAAGCTCTAAGGGACCTGATAAGAAAAGATTTAATAAAAAAGGAATGGACCTCAGGAGAAAATGTAACAGGTATAATAAATATAGTATATACACATGGCATCAGGGCTTTGATGGCGAAACTTACCGATATCCAGCATAAAAACCACCACCTTATCATATCCACTCAGCATATTCATCTTACACATGACGATTGTCTTGAAGTAATAATAGCAAAGGGAAGTTCTGTACGGATAATAAATCTGGCCGCTGAGCTGAAATCTCTGAAGGGTGTGAAATATGGAGATTTAAGTATGGCGGGATCAGTGAAAAGCAGTAAAAACCACAAGGGGGAAAGAAGATGAAGAAGCTGGGATTAAGAAGTATAGCAGTAGCAGTAGTTGTAATAATATTTTGTTTTAATGTGTCGTTTGCGCATCCGTTATTGTCGGATGATGCCTCAACAGTAGCACCGGAAAAATTTGATTTTGAAATCAGTTACGATCAGCTTAAGGCAGACCAGAGCCCCAGTATCAGTTACAGCGAAATTACTTTAATACAGGGAATAAATAAAAGAACGGATATATATATTTTGCTTCCATATACAATAAGCCCTACACCGGTAACTGCTATTGGTACAGCAAGATTAGGTATGAAGTTCGGCCTGGCAAAAGATTTATTTGCAGTTACTATTGATAATGAGTTAGGTTCAAAGGTCTATTTCCTTAATACTGTTTTATCAATCAGGGGAAAGAAAGCAAGCATGCATTTAAATTTAGGATATAATTCTTTTTGTACCCCAGGAATTTCAGATACTACTAATTACAGCGTTGCATTGGAGCTTCCCAAGAAAAATAACAGCTATATGGCAGAAATCATAGGTTTAGACGGTGAGCCCGCAAAGTTTTGGGTACTGGGACTCCTTCATAATTTTGGCAGTCATTTTTCCGGAAGCCTGGCATATGGAAAGAGCTTTAAAGACAGTTCAGATCGTATAAGCGCTGCAACGCATTTCTATTTCTAATTTCAGTAAGTAAATTTAGTATTTGGAATATAGTCAATTTAGCAAGTTGTTAGTTAGTCTTTAAAAGAGGTAATTTGATTACATGGGTCTTTATAATCTATGGGGAAGTATAGGCATAGTTGTGGAAAGGTGTTCTATTTCAAGAATGCAGAAATATTTAAGAATTAGAACACAGAATAATGTCATTTCAGTCATTGCGAGGAGCTTTTAGCGAAGCGGCAATCTAAAACAACGAGATTGCTTCACTAACGTTCGCAATGACAAATTATAGCAATTATTGTCCCGTAAATTATAGAAGTTATCCACAATTTCCCCATAGATTGGGAGACCCGATTACATTCATGGTTTTGTTGTAAATAGGTCCGTTTGCCTACATTAAAAAAACCATTTTTAAAATAAGTTGAATAAAAAAATGAGGTAAATCTAGTGCATATACCTGACGGGTTTTTAGATGTTAAAACAATTGCAATAACAACAACAATATCAGTGTTGTGTGTTGGTATAGGTGTAAAAAAAATAAATAGAAATATCGAGGAAAAGCAAATTCCAATGTTGGGAGTAATTGCGGCATTTGTTTTTGCTGCACAGATGCTAAATTTTCCGGTTGCAGGAGGTACCTCCGGGCATTTTATGGGCAGTATGCTAGGGATAGTGTTACTGGGTCCTCTTTCAACTCTTTTAATTATGAGTATGGTTTTAATCGTACAATGTTTTGTTTTCCAGGATGGAGGACTTACAGCTTTGGGTGCCAACGTATTTAATATGGGAATTGTGGGGCCAATAGCCGGATATTTAGTTTATTCAAGTATGTTAAAGCTAAAAATAAATAAAATGGTTTGTGTATTTATTGCTGCATGGTTATCAATAGTTGCTGCTGCTTCTTTCTGTGCAATTGAACTTACAATTTCAGGGATTGTACCTTTTAAAACAGCTTTACTATCTATGGCCGGTATTCATAGCATTATTGGTGTTGGGGAAGGGCTTATAACTATAACTGTTCTAACTTTTATAACTAAAGCAAGGCCTGATTTGCTTGAAATGAGGAAAATATAGGTAGGAGGGAAAATGAATTTTAAAACTATAATTGCCGGACTAATAATTGCTATTTCAGTAGCAGTATTAATTTCCCCGTTTGCATCTAATTTTCCTGATGGATTGGAAAAATTTGCAGAAGATAAAGGATTTATCCATTTGGGTGAAAACAAAGTCGTGGTTTCTGCACCTTTACCTGATTATACTGTTCCTGGAATGAAAAATGAAGGTATTTACGAAGCAATCAGTACTTCCTTGTCAGGATTAGCAGGTGTAATTATAGTCTTTATTTCTACCTATTCAATTGGCAGATTAATAGCCCGTAAAAAAGGAAAGTGAAGCACTATGGTATCTGCTTCATCTTCGGTGAAAAATGCCGAAGCACATTCCCCGGCGCTAATCGCTTCTGCAATATTCGCGGCTTTTTGCTGGATTGCATAAGCAGCTACAGGGGATACCCTACAGCGCATTCATGCCAGAGTTTACACTCGTGGCATTCTGTGAAGGCAGGTAAAGCCCGCCAACATAACAATGGACCATCATTTATTAGAAAAATATAATACCTTAGAAAGCACTATTCACAAGCTTGACCCGCGCACAAAAATACTGTTTAGCTTGCTATATGTTTTAACTGTAGTTTTTACAGTTCCGGGCGATATTGTAAAGTTAGGTGCTTTGCTGCTGGTAATCGTAAGCGTTATAATTATGGCAAAAATACCTTTAATATATGTATTTAAACGTTCCTTGGTAATATTTCCATTTGTGTTTATAATAGCTATGTTTTTGCCGTTTTTTAGTGTTGCTGATGGTTCTGGTTTTATAGAATTAAAAGTATTGGGTTTAAATTTAAGCCGGAAGGGTTTGTACATATTCTGGAATTCTCTTTTTAAGGCGTGGTTTGCCATAATGGCTATGATATTGCTTTCTTCTACAACTTCATTTCCTTTGATGCTAAAGGGTTTAGCTTTGCTGAAAGTGCCGTTTATATTAATAATGATATTGTCATTTATGTACAGGTATATTTTTGTTTTGATAGACAAAGCTCAGAAATTAAACAGAGCTGTAAAGTTAAGGCATTTCAGTTTAAATAATTTTAAGCAGATAAAAATTATTGCGAATATGATTGGGCTTCTGTTTATAATGACTTATGAAAAAGGTGAAAGAATTTACCAGAGCATGGTATCCCGCGGATTTGAAGGTAATATTAAACTTATGGATAGATTGAAAATAAAAGCTGTAGATATTGTATTTTCTGTTGTTGTTTTAACGGTTTTACTATTTATAAACTTATGGAGTTTCCTTTGAATGATGCAATTGAGATAGAAAAGCTTACATATAGCTATCCAGACGGAAGGGTAGCGTTAGATAATGTCAGTTTTAATGTTTCCCGAGGTGAAACTGTAGGTATTATCGGTTCAAATGGGGCGGGAAAGACCACCCTGTTATTGCACCTACCGGGTATTTTACAGGGAAGTGGAAATCTTAAAATTGCCGGTTATGAGATGAACAGTAAAAACCTGAAAAATATCAGAAAAGCAGTAGGTCTTGTATTTCAAGAGCCGGATGACCAGCTTTTCATGCCGACTGTGTTTGATGATATTGCTTTTGCCCCACTGCAGTTTGGCAGAGAACCTGAAGAAATTCACAAGATTGTACACGAAGTTTTAAGAAAAGTAGGGTTAAGCGGTTTTGAGGAAAGATTGGCGCATCATTTAAGTTTTGGCGAAAAAAAACGTGTAGCAATAGCAGTAGCCCTGGCAATGAATCCGGAAATTCTGGTATTTGACGAGCCAACAAGTAATTTAGATCCGCATGCCAGAAAAGAACTCATAGTGCTTATTAAAGGTTTAAACAACACAAAAGTAATTGCCGGACATGATATGGAAATGATTAAAGAAACCTGTACAAAAGTAATTGTTGTGAATAAGGGTAAAGTAGCGGCTGAAGGCACCCCGGCAGAAATATTTAGCAATAAAGTTCTTTTAGAAACAAATATGCTCATATAAAAAAAGCGGCTCTTTTTTCAAAGAGCCGCTGCAGTGAAGAAAAGGAACATTATCAGCCCAAAGGCTGAAAATGGACCGTTAAAAGTTTATTCCTGCCGTTAAGTTAAACATTGTAGCTGATTCATCCATTTGTATAAAATAGTATTTTGCAGCAATATCAAGTTTTGACATCTTTGCGCCTAAACCCACAAACCCACCTAAATCAGAACTGCTTGTTGATGATTCCACTCTGCCTATAAAAGTTTGTGTGAATTTTACTTTAGCAGTGTTCATAAACAAACCCAGACCACCCTGGAAATATGGCGCAAAACCTTCATTACTATCTGACAAATCATGATATAAAATGCATAAAATAGGTATAGAAGTAATTGATGCGCCTACTTCGGCAGTTGCTAAGGTAAAACCAGATAAGTAAGTCTGGCTATATTTGTAATCATAAAGATTTAAGGAAGCAATTTCCAAACCATAAGATGTTTTTCCTTCGCTAAAAATATATTGTATTCCGTAATTTAGCCCTCCTTTTGTTTCTGTATGTCCAACAGCACTCATGTCAGGAAGACTTGGGGAGAGAAGGGTGCCGTATCCAATCATTGGCTTAAAGGTGCCTGCAAAAACCGCTGTATTTAAAACACTAAGTAATAATGCTGCCACTACTAATTTCTTCATCTTAATTCTCCTTTTAATGTCAGTATAGTGTACTTTTTGAAATGTTTTTAAGGTAGTAATTACTCATGCCTCCTTTTTAACCTTTAAAGTAAAAAACAATTTCGTTGCGCTATAAAGACGCCAAAAAGAAAAAAAGGTTCCAGGGAATGAATTAGTGTTAGATAAAAGATTGAAATTGAGGAAAAAGACTAAGGGAAAGAAGAGAATTAAATTTTGCTGTTAGCGTCGAATAAATCAATAAGATTGTCTCTTATTTCTTCCGGTGTAAAAACAAAATCTACGTCTCAGGTTTCAAAAGCGGCTTTAGGTATTCCGTTAACAGCGCTGATTTCAGGATTTTGAGCCATAGTGATGTTTTTAAATTCTTTATTCAGTTTTTTTATGCATTTGGCACAATTTTGTACGGTAGAATTAAGAATATTACCAGATTTATTTAGTCTGAATATTTTAGCAAATATGAAATCAGGTGTCATGCTTTTAAAAAGAAATGGGGACAAAATTTCAAAAAAACAATAAAAGAGAAGATAATAAAGTGTTTTCAATAAAATAGCAGTCCATAGGTTAAAGCAGTATTTATAACACGAAATTGATAAATATTAATGAAAATCTTTTAAATAATTAATAAGGCTAATCATTTGATATAAAAGATTCATAAAGGAAGCGCTTAATTTTTTTTGTTGGGGTTTTTGAAAACCCTTCCGGGGCTATTTTTATCTTATGTACAGCACTGTAAGCCGGCAGATATGAATTCAGAGTTTTTCTGTTTTCTTCTATTATTTTCAATAGTTCGTTTTCAGAAAGTTTGTCATTGTCTGTTTTTTCAAAGTCCGGATAAACATAAGCGGTTATTTTACCTGAGCTTCCTGCAACCAGAGATTCTAAAATGTAGGGCAGGGTGTTAAGTTTGTTTTCTATTTCTTCCGGGTAAATATTTTGACCTGAAGGTCCCAGTATCATATTTTTCAGCCGGCCCCTTAAATATATATAATTATCTTTGTCTATCACGCCAAAATCTCCGGTGCGCAGCCAGCCGTCTTTATCAAGGATTTCTGCGGTAGCGGTTTCATTTTTATAATAAAAGTTCATTACATTAACACCGCGCACCAGCATTTCGCCCGGCTCATTCTCAGGGTCAGAGGAATCCACCTTTGCTTCCAGAAAACCCATTACTCTGCCAGCACTTCCGGGGCGGTGCTCTTCCCAGCGAGAATAGCTGATAAGAGGCCCGCATTCTGTCATGCCGTAGCCTACAGTAAAAGGAAATTTAATTTTATATAAAAACTGCTCTACCTCGGGATTTAATGCGGCCCCGCCAATTACCAGCTCTATCAAATTGCCTCCAAAAATGCGCAGTAGTTTTTTTCTTAGTATTGCGTCAAATAGTTTATCAAAAATAGGAATGGTACGGATTTTGTTTACCGGACCCTTGCTGATAAAAGAGTCAAGAATTTTCTTATATATTTTTTCAATAATTAAAGGCACGCAGAAAACAATGCTGGGGCGGATGTCCCTGAAGGCATTGATAATAATTTTTGGAGAGGGAATTTTACCTAAGAATGTAATATGGCAGCCCAGAGTAAAAGGGTAAAGAAATTCAAAAGAACAGCCGAAAGCGTGCGCCAGGGGAAGTATGGAAAGAATTGTATTGCCGGGCGTGAGCCGGATTCTGTCCTGAGCGTAAAACACGTTTGCGCAGAGGCTCTGATGAGATAACGCCACACCTTTAGAAAAACCTGTTGTGCCCGATGTATACACAATGGTCGCCAGCTCATTGGGGGTGGTTTCTTTGGGGATAAAGTTTTCTGTAATATCCTGAGGGCTAATTAGCTCTTTTGGCTGAGTTTTAAGTGTAGAAGGTTCAAAGTAGTAATGAAAAATATTTTCAGAATAACTGTCTGCCCTGTGCGGGTCAAGCAGAAAAACTGCTTTCACTTGTTTCAGCCGGTCCATTTCAATTATTTCACTGCATTCCCGGGAAACAAACAGCATCCGGCTGTCAGAGTGATTGATAATATGATGAATATCTTCGATATAAAAATCAGCAAGAATAGGCACTATTACTGCGCCGTAAGTTATGGCGGACAGGTACACAATGGCCCAGGATGAAGAGTTATCTCCCAGTAGGGCCACTTTGTCGCCTTTTTGAATGTCGTGCTGTTTATATAGTGCGTGGATATGTTTTATTCTCAGGGCCGCATCTTTGTACAGATAGGTATTGCCGTTATGGTCTGAAAAAGCGGGTAGTTCCCAGTGATTAACAATGCTTTGGCGGACAAGCTCGCTTATAGATCGGGTAATGGTTTTCATTTTTCCTCAAAAGCAAATACAGTAAACGTGTACAGTTCTGTTTCCGTGTCTTTCCAGGCATTTTCAGGCAAACCGGCTTTTTGTGAACATAGTTCATTCATAAAACCTTCTTTGTTTGAAAAATGCTCCCATACCTGCGGAAGAAACAAGCCTGAACGGCTGCCCTTGCGGGCAATTACGCCATGTACATTTTCTTTGATTTCTGTATGGGACTTTATTTTTGTTAAAGGTGAAAGCACGGATATTTCTATTTTAATGTCCGGTATTTCTTTTTCTGTAACTTTCATAAACCGGTAATCTTCCGTGGCGGCGGCTATAGCCATCTGCTGAACTGCCTGGTAAAGAGGCATTTGTGCTATGGTAGTACCTATACAGCCGCGCAATTGCTTGTTTCTATTTAAGGTTACAAACACCGCTCTGGGAGTAGTAAGTTCCTTGTCTTCTGTTTCAAAAGGGATAATAATTTTTGAACGAACATATTCTTTTATGGTATTTCTGGCAAGAGCCAGCAGTATTTCCTGATTTATTTCTGTTACCTTAAACTGTTCCATAGGTATTGCCTCCTTTTTTTTCTGTTCTTTATTGTTTGAGTTTTCTGTATTTTTTGAGTTTGTTTTTAAGAAGACAGCTGCGCCATAACCAACTACCCTTGATTTGTCGCCGTAATTAGGAGTTTCGCCTGAATTTGAATAATGCAGGATCTCGACCTTATTTGCATCCAGCAATTTGACGGCATACATGCCGGTAACTACAGCGTTTAATCCGCAGAATTCACAGGCAAGGTTCTTATGGCCCTGTTTCATTATTGATTTGTTTGTTTCAAGCAGTTTTTCCGGGTCTAGAGTGGAAAGGGCTTCCAGTGCTTTTTTGTCTGTAAGATTTGCGGTTTCATGGTCAGGATAGTGAGACATATCAGTAGAAATAACAAAAATTACTTTTTTGTTTGGGAATTTCTTTACAGCAGATACTAATTTTTCTGCAGTTATTTTACAGTTCTGGGTATCGCTTCCTATTAATATAGGTACAATCTTAAAACTTGTAAGCGACATCTGCAGAAAAGGTATTTCTACTTCTAGGGAGTGTTCCGGAACATGAGCATCGTTGTTTGCCTCAAACAAAAAGGTATCTTTAAGCAGTTCAGCTGTAATATCTGTATCTATGGCTGTGCTGCCAAGAGGCAGGGAAAACCCGTCGCCGGTAAAAACCGCTGATTTAGAAAGAGGAAAGTTATGGCTTTGGCCTAATATTATTATGGTATCTATAACTCGTGGTGGCCGAGCAAAAGCTTGCAGGTATTTAAAAGCGTAAGCTGCCGTGGGTCCCGAAAAAACATATCCTGCGTGGGGTACTAGAATGCCCAGAAGTTCACCGGATATTATTGGTTGGGGAACTTTGGAATAAAAACCAGTAATAGTTTGTTTTAATTCTGCGGGGTCACCCGGATAAAACTGTCCGGAAACCGCTGCCTGGCGCATTTCTGGTATTGATAGTGATTGAAAAAGAATTAGAATAAGAAAAATAAAAAGTGTTTTTATGGATTTTAGGTTCATTTGTCAGTAAATTTTATCTAATATTTATGAGCGTTGCAAGATAAGACTTGGAGGAATATTTTGGGACGGTTATAAGGAATTTCTATTTAGTTTTAATATATTGATAATTAGTAATTCAGAATATCAATAACAATTTAAGGGTGTAAGATCTTTGAATACTAAAAATTCACTATTTTGTTTTGCTTGTTTTTAGATAGTTAATGTTATTGATTTTGCTATCTATTATTTAAGGGAAAATCTACAGTCGAAACTTAAGAAGTTTCATTTAAGGTAAATCTACATAAACAAAAAAAGGTATGTCACCTATCCAATCCATTGAATAATGGTGATAAAATTCTTCTTGAGAGTCTAAACTTTCATAAGAAGGGCATTCTGCCCAGCTTCTTATTCTTATAAATCTGTCTTCTGTTATGCCAAGGACAATTAAAGGTATCTGCATTATGTAATAATCCGTACTTGAACCTCCATCAGTATATGGGAGTGTTTCAACATTAGAAAAATCAAATTCATCTCCGGAAGGTCCTCCAAAATAGTTATAATGCAGTGCGCTTTGAGGTTTCCCGTCAAAAGTATGATAAAAAACAGCCATACATTCTGTTCCTACTCCTTCAACACCCCAGCCTGTTTGTGTGTTGGTATCGGCATCTATGCAAAAAACAATGCTTATTTCTTTAACTATTTGTCCCTGTATAATCTGATAAGCAGCAGGTATGATTGCATTTACCTGAGCTTTTATATATAGGTTAGCACTGTCTGCACCAAAACAAAGTTTTATTATATCTATGGGTGGAACGGGAATAATTACAGGCGGTTGTGCCCTTACGCTGAAATCATTTGAAGAATCATATACATAATATGACCATAAAGATGCCATGTTTTGGTTTGAGAATGGCGGTGGAAGAGTTATGATAATATAAGCTGAGCTTTCACTGGGATTGTTTTGTGAATCTTTGCTTCTTGCCTTAAAGTGTGGCAGGTACTTGTCACTAAAATCTAATTCTTGTAAAATGTTAGCCATAGGGCTACCTCCTTAAGTTTATTTTGCGATAATCTTAGGAGTTTAGCCCTTTTCAATCTTCAAGTCAAACTGAAATTACACACTATATGATACAATACCAATCTCTTCAAAAACCTTGACAAAAAATTATTAGAGTTGTAAAATAAGGCTATTCAGAATCCCGCAGTAGTGATTCTATAGTAATCCTTCCAAAATAGAAAAATAGAAAAAAACAGAGATTTTTAATTTCAGTATTTTTTCTATGGAAGTAGTAAAAAGACAGTACAAAAATATAAAGAGGAGGAGACAATATGAACGTATCAGTAGAAAAAGATCTTTGCACCGGTTGCGGATTATGTATTGATGATTGTCCGGACGTATTTGAAATGAAAGGTGATGTAGCTGTAGCCAAAACCCCAAATGTTCCAGCAGGAATGGAAGATAAGGTAAAAGAAGTTGCAGGAAACTGCCCTGTAGAGGCCATAAAGGTATCCTAAACTATGAAAAAGCAAATAACTGAAATCAGATTTCACGGCCGCGGAGGCCAGGGCGCAAAAACTGCTGCTGATTTGCTGGCCCAAACGGCACTGGAAGCCGGAAAGCATATTCAGTCTTTCCCTGAATACGGCCCGGAGCGGGCAGGCGCGCCAATGAGGTCATATGTCCGAATAAGCGACGAAGTAATTGACCTGCATTGTGGCGTAAGCAACCCGGATATAGTAGCTGTAATAGACCCCACACTTTTAAGCATCAACCCGCCGGTAACCGAAGGAGTAGGAAAAGAAGGAATCCTCTTAGTAAACACCAACGAAAAACCCGAAGATATAAGAAAAAAACTAAATTTCAAAGATGGCACAGTATACACCGTAGATGCCACAAAAATAGCCTATGAAGAAACAGGCCTGCCTCTGCCAAACACGGCCATGCTTGGTGCTATTATAAAGGCCACGGGTATCATTACCATAGACCACTTAAAGGATCAGCTGACGAAAAAATTAGGAAAAAAGCTTTCTCCGGAAAAAATGGCAGGCAACATAAAAGCCATCACGAAAGCATACGATACAGCGGTAAAAGGTTAATAAAATGGAACTAAAAAACTCAAAAGATCTACCCATCGGAGGCAAAATACTTCAGGCGGGAAACGCTCAGGAATATACTACCGGTGAATGGAGAAACGAAAAACCGGTGCTTGATAAAAGCAAATGTATAAACTGTCTTTTCTGCTGGATTTATTGCCCGGACTCATCAGTATATGTAGAAGAAGGAAAAGTAACAGGTTTTGATTATGACCATTGCAAAGGCTGTGGGATTTGCGCGTATATGTGCCCGAAAAAATGCATTGCAATGCAAAAAGAAGAAAAATAAAAAAACAAGGACAAAAATTATGAGTAAGATACTACCTTTAACGGGTGACCATGCGGCATCAGAATCCATGAGACAAATAAATCCGGATGTGGTAGCCGCCTATCCGATTACCCCGGCAACAGAAATAGTAATGTCATTTTCACAGATTGTAGCCAATGGCTTGGCAGATACGGAAATGGTGCCGGTTGAAAGCGAACATTCTGCTATGAGCGCTTGCGTAGGTGCTTCAGCCAGTGGAGTGCGCACGATGACCGCTACCTCTTCTCAGGGCCTTGCGCTTATGTGGGAAGTACTTTATATTGCTGCTGGTATGCGCCTTCCTATTATTATGCATTGTGTAAACAGGGCTCTATCAGCTCCTATCAATATTCACGGTGACCACTCAGATGGTATGGGTGCCAGAGATACCGGCTGGATACAGATTTACTGTGAAAATGCCCAGGAAGTTTATGAGATGGGTATTTTTGCCGTAAGAGTAGCCGAACACAAAGATATTATGCTTCCCGTAATGGTAAACCAGGACGGGTTTATTACTTCACACGCCATAGAAGGCGTAAAAATGTTTGAAGATGCTGATGTTAAAAAGTTTGTAGGCGAATATGTGCCCAACATGCCGTTGCTTGATGTAAAAAATCCGGTAACTTTCGGGCCTATTGACCTGCAGGATTATTATTTTGAACATAAGTTTCAGCAGGCACAAGCTATGAGAGACTCAAAGAAAAGAATTGTAGAGCTGTTTGCTGAATTTAATAAATTTTCAGGTAAAAAATATGAACTGGTAGAACAGTACAAAATGGAAGATGCTGAAATTGCCATTTTAGCACTTTCCTCCACTTGTGGAACTACCAGAGTAGTAGTGAATGAATTAAGGGAGAAAGGCATAAAAGCCGGTATGATAAAAATCCGCGTTTTCAGGCCTTTTCCTATGGATGAAGTAGCCGCAGCATGCAAAAACCTAAAAGCATTGGCTGTTCTGGACCGGGCAGATACCTGTTCCGGAGAAGGCGGAGCGGTGTTTGGAGATGTTTGTACAGCTATTTACAATTTAAACGAAAAGAAAGTACCTGCCATCAATTATGTTTATGGCCTTGGCGGCAGAGATATTGATGAAGCCCAAATAAAAAATATTTTCAATGAGCTTGTTGATATTGCCAAAACAGGCCAAGTAAAAACAGTACTTAATTATTCAGGTGTGAGAATATAAGTACAGTGCTTAGTGGTTAAGTAGTTAGCAATTAGTATCAGAAAATAAAAAAATTAAACACAACGATTTTGAGAGGTAAAAATGGCAACACTTAAAGAATTATCACAAATACCAGAAAAACTTACCGGCGGTCACAGGCTTTGCGCCGGCTGCGGGGCAACTATAGCGGTTCGCCAGATTTTAATGGGAACCAAAAAACCTGTTGTAGTAGGTTCAGCTACGGGATGCCTGGAAGTATCTACCACAATTTATCCTTACTCTGCATGGAAAACCCCGTTTATTCACAATGCCTTTGAAAATGTAGCTTCTACCATGAGCGGTGTAGAAACAGCATACAACGCAATGAAGAAAAAAGGAAAAATTAAAGAAGAAATAAAATTTGTAGCTTTTGGCGGCGACGGCGGTACTTATGATATCGGACTGCAGGCCTTAAGCGGTATGCTTGAAAGAAGGCATAACGTGCTTTATGTCTGTTATAACAATGAAGCTTATATGAATACAGGCATACAAAGAAGCGGAGCCACTCCGTTTGGCGCAGATACTACAACAGCCCCAAAAGGTAAAGTAAAAACCGGCAAAGAACAGATAAGAAAAGATTTAACTTCCATAGTAGCCGCACACCATGTGCCTTACGCCGCACAATCCACAATATTTTACTGGAAAGACATGGTAGCCAAGGCTGAAAAAGCATTTGAAGCCAACGGTCCTACATTTATTAACGTGCTGGCGCCGTGTTTCCGCGGCTGGAGATATCCGGCAGAAAAAACTCTGGAAATTTCAAAGCTTGCTGTTGAAACAGGTTTCTGGCCGATGATAGAAGTAGAAAACGGAGTATGGAGATTTACCTACAAACCGTCAACCAGGAAGCCCATAGCAGAGTTTTTAAAGGCCCAGAAAAGGTTTGAACACTTATTTGAAGACAAAAATAAACACATGATTGATAAGATACAACAGCAGACAGATGAACACTGGGCATACCTGGAAAGGCTTACTTCAGTAACCTGTGCCGGAGAAAAACCGCAAGCATAATAACAGAAACATTCAAATATTTTGATAAAGGAAAAGCGATTAATCTGCACATGCGGTTTAATCGCTTTTTACACATCTATGAAACTTTTAGCTATTTACGGAAGCCCCAGAGAAAACGGCAATACCGACATACTGCTTAATGAAGCAGTAAAGGTTGCCGGTACAAACAAATATGCCGTAGAAAAGTTGTTTATAAGAGACCTGAATATTAAGCCCTGTCGCGGCTGCCGGGCCTGCGACACTACAGGAAATTGCGTAATTTTTGATGATATGACAGCAAAAGTTTACCCGCTGCTTGAAACCTGCGATATAGTGGTTATTTCATCTCCCGTGTTTTACTACGGTTTGCCCGGGCATTTGAAATGCATGATAGACCGCGCTCAGTGTTTTTGGGCAAAGAAATACCTGATAAAATCTCAAATCTCAAATTTGAAATTTGAAATAGAAAGGCGGGGCGGTTTTATATGTGCGGGTGCTACAAAGGGTGAAAAGCTATTTGATGGTGTGCGCCTTACAGTAAAATATTTTTATGATTCTTTTAATATTAAATATGCAGAAGAACTGTTCGTGAGACGGGTAGATCAAAAAGGCGAAGTTCTGGCCGTTGATGCGGTAAAAGATGCCTATGAATTCGGCAAAAAGATAACAGCATAAACAACAAAATGAAAAAAATACGTGATACGGCTTTTAAAGCGGCGGAAGAAGCGGGAAAAATACTGCTTAAGTATTACAGGAAAGGTATTGATATAAACTACAAAGGTACAGGAAACCCTGTAACCACAGCTGATAAGGAATCAGAACAGCTGGTTATAAATTTAATACGCAAAAACTTTCCAACCCATGGCATTATTTCTGAAGAGACAAATTATGCAAACCAAAATATCAAATCATTAGCTAAAAATTATACCTGGATTATTGACCCGCTTGACGGCACGGTAAACTACATCCACGGGTTGAATATTTTTGCTGTTTCCATAGGAGTTGTTGACAGTAAGGGCGAATCATTGCTTGGTATAATCTATAACCCGGTTACAAAAGAAATGTATTACGGTGAAAAAGGCAGAGGCTCTTATTTAAACGGTAAAAAACTGTCTGTTTCAAAACTCACAGCGCTTAATGAATCATTGTTTGTTACAGGGCTTCCTTATTATGTGCGCAAAGATCCAGAACGCCTGCTAAGAAACCTGGTAAATTTTGTGGTAAAAACTGAAGGTATAAGGCGCCTTGGCTCTGCAGCCCTGGATATGGCTTATACGGCAAAAGGTTCTTTTGAAGGTTTTTGGGAAGAAGGGCTGCACAGCTGGGACGTGGCAGCCGGTATTGTTATAGTTAATGAAGCCGGAGGGAAAGTAACAGATTATGAAGGTGGTAGTGATTATCTTTTCGGCAGAAAAATAGTAGTGACAAACAGCAAAATCCACAATCAGGTCCTTAAAGTGCTGAAAAAGGGCAACCGGCCTTCAAAATAATATTCCGAATCCTTTCAACCTAACAAACATCTAATTATAAACACATTAATTAGAAGCTCACATGACAGAAGAAATTAAATATCATAATTTTGGCCTGCAGTTATCGCCTTCTGATGAAGAACTGGTTTCTGACGCGCAAAACGGCGATAACAGTGCCTTTGAAAAACTGGTATTAAGATACGAAAGCAGAATTTATAACCTGGTTTTGCATATGACGGGTGACCAGTCCCTTACAAGGGATATTCTGCAGGAAACCTTTTTAAGCTCTTTTCGCAACCTTAAAAAATTCAAGGGCAATTCAAAATTTTCTACCTGGCTTTATAAAATTGCGGTAAACTATGTTTTAATACACAGGAGAAAAAAGAAAATATTAATTTCGCTTGATGATTATAAGCCCGGTTCAGAAGATGAACACCCGCACCAGATAGCAGACTGGGCAGATAGTCCGGCGGCTACCCTTGATAATTCTGAGTTGAAAACTAAACTTAACAACGCCATAGAAACTTTGCCGGAAGAATATAAATCTGTTTTGATTTTAAGCGATGTGGAAGGTTTATCTAACAAAGAAATTCAGGGTGTTTTAAAGCTTTCCCTGCCGGCTATAAAATCCCGGCTGCACAGGGCCCGGCTGATTTTAAGAGAAAAATTGTCAGAATATTTTATAAGTGATGTAAAAAATAAAATACTAGAGCAGAAAACTCCGCTGTCCTTACTGCCTCCGGGTAAACCACAGCAGGAAAACGAAGGTTAATATGGTGGAATGCAAAGAAATATTTGATTTACTATCAGACCTCATTGAACATGAACTGGAGCATAACCAGGAAGATGAGATTCTGGCGCATCTGCTTGAATGTGAAAACTGTTTTCCTTATCTGCACACATTCAGAAAAACGGTATGCCTGTGCAAAAGTATAGCGCCGGTAGAAGTACCGCAGGAGGTGCACCAGGAATTCTGGCAAATAATAAAAGTAGAAATAACCAGCCTGCCTCAAAGCCCAGGGCTTAAAAAATCCCGCAAAAAAAGCTGATAAAAACAGTTGTGACAGATCAAAGATAGTCTATAAAAGCACTGTTTAAAAAATCTACATTATTTTAAAAAGTTTGTATTTGATGAAACAATATTATAAAATTATAAGGCAATTAAATAATTGTAAAACGGGGGAAAAATGAGTGAAGTAATTTTAACGGACCAGAATTTTCAGGCAGAAGTGCTTAATGCAAAAGGCGTAGTTTTAGTGGATTTTTGGGCAGAATGGTGCGGGCCCTGTAAAATGATGCTTCCTACAATTGCTGAAGTTGCAAAAGAATATGCCGGCAAAGCAAAGATTTGCAAATTAAATATTGATGAAAATCAGGATTCAGCTTCTCAGTATTCAGTTATGGCTATTCCTACAATTTTAATATTCAAAGACGGAAAGCCTATGGAACGCCTTGTAGGTGCTCAACCGAAAAAAACACTGGTTGAAATTTTAAACAGCATGCTGTAAAGGCAGAGAATTTCAAACGGGCAGGGTGAAAATAAACCTTGACCCTTTGTTTTCTTCGCTTTCTACCCAGATTATTCCGCCGTGAAGCTCTATAGCCATTTTGCAGAAAGTCAGTCCCAGTCCCGTGCCGGTGCGCAAATGGGCTCTTTTTCTTTCAATTTGCACAAACTTTTCAAATATTTTTGTACGGAACTCTTCCGGAATACCCATACCGTTATCTGCCACTTCTATTTGTACTTCCTTTTCATTCTTTTTTGAAGCCTTTAGCCAGATTTTGCCGTTTTCATTGGTATGATGCAGAGAATTGCAAAGCAGGTTATTCAGTACTCTGAAAATAAGGTTTGTATCCATGTTTATTTCCGGCAAAGTATCATCAATTTGAACAATAAATTCCTTGTTTTCGGATTTTGCAGTAAAATCAAATGGTGCAGAAATTTTGCTTACCACTTCTTCTATAGGTGTCGGGTTTTGTTTCAGCTTTAGTTTTCCGTCTTCCATTTTTGATACGTCCAGCAGGTTCTGAATAAGTTCATACAGCGTGTCCGCAGATCTTTTGGTAATGGAAAATATTTCTTTCTGTTCATTAGCGTCCATATTGGCTGAAAGTAGAAAATCCAAACTGCCTATGATACCGCTTAACGGGCTTTTCATGTCATGCACAATCATAGATATCAGGTCCTGCCGCATGATTTCTAATTCTTTGAGGGCAAAAGCCATTTTGCCGAAGGTTTTTGCCAGGTCTTCAATTTCATCACCGGATTCAATATCCAGCTCTATCTCATATTTTCCTTCAGATATCATTGTGGCAGCATTTCTTAACTGGTTTAGCGGGGTTAAAAGGGTCGTGGCAAATTTTAAACCTATGACCACAAAAAGCGTAGCAAATACCGTCAGCCAGAGAAGGGCTTGTTTAACCATTTTGTTTACGGGTTCTATAAGTTCATCATAAGGCAGGCTGGAAAAAACACCCCAGGAAACCCCTGGAATAGTATAAAAAAAAGAAATGACGTTCTGTCCGTTCTCATCTTTGTATACAGTATAAGTGTTTTTTTCTTTTGCAAGAAAAGCATTTACTGAAGGAAGGCCTGTGTAATCAGTATGCGCTAAAACACGTTCATTTGCCGGGTGTGCAATCAGTAATCCTTTACTGTCAACAATAAATACGTAACCGTTTCTTCCTATCTGGGTATTGGAAACAATATCCCAGACATTGTTGAGGTTCATTTTACACAGAATTACGCTATTTTTGTTTTCATCAGCACAGGAAATGATTATGTAAGGTATTTTATTGTCAGAAAAAGACAATGGGCTGACATATGAGCCATCTCTTATTGCGGCAGTAAACTCCTCCCTGACTGAGCGGTTGATGAATGTTTTTCCATATTCATATTTTCCCGGTTGTTTAGCACGGTTGATTTTAAAGGTTTCCTTGCCTTGCCGGTTTAATGATGTGATTTCAATGATATTTTTATTTAATTCAAGCAGGTTTGAAAATATTTCTTTTGTTTGATTAGGTTTATTAAGGCGGGTGCTTCCAGATAATGAACTTTTTAGCAGGTCTTTGGTATTTTCAATATGGGAGTTAACACGGTCTCCAATACGCAATACAATTTCTTCCTGTTCTCTTTTTATGTAATCCCACAGAGTGTTGCGGCTGATAGTAACAATGAGGCTGCTTACGAATATAAGAGGAATTAAAACAGCGAGCGAAAAAAACAGTATGATTTTTACACGAAGGGATTTTTTAAAGTTCATTAAACGGCTGTACTATTAAACTTGGTTTAATTATTTTTTTTGGCTGTATTTGGGCAGATGTTTATCAATAAGATCATGCATTTCTTTATCTGAGATAGAGGTTATTCTTCCAGCTAAATACTGGTCATCTATCCATTTTTTTATTTCTGAAAGAGCAGGTTCGTTTTTGTCTACGGTGGTACCCTTGGGAATATTGGTGTGATTGTTTATCCAGAAAGAAATACCTGAAAGCCCGGATTTATCAGTGATACCAATCTCAATCGGGCGGTTAAGAATCTTTTCTGTGTCAAAAATAGTATAGATTTCCTGGTTTTTCATCAGTCCGTCTGCGTGAATACCGGCAAATGTTTTGTTGAAATTTTCTCCTACAAAAGGCTGGTTATGCGGAATTTTGTAGCCCATATTAGTTTCAAAATATTCAGCCATTTCAGTAAGTACAGTGGTGTCAATACCGTTATTGTCGCCCCGCAGGCCGATATATTCCATAATAAGCCCTTCTATGGGTGTATTTCCGGTTCGTTCACCGATGCCCAAGAAAGTTCCGTTTGCTGCGCTGCAGCCGTAAAGCCAGGCCGCAGTGGCATTGCTTACAGCTCTGTAGAAATCATTATGGCCGTGCCATTCAAGCCATTCTGATGGTACTTCTGCCAGATGTGAAAGCCCATGTACTATACCGTGTACGCTTCTGGGTAGTGATGCGCCGGCGTGAATAACGCCAAGGCCCAATGTATCGCAGAGACGGATTTTGATTTTTGTTTTTGCCTGCTGGGCAAGTTTCATTAATTCTTCTGCAAAAGGAATAATAAAACCGTAGAAGTCAGCGCGGGTAACATCTTCAAAATGGCATCTGGGTGTTATGCCTAATTCCAGGGCGGCGTTGACTATTTTAAGATAGTCGTTCATGGCCTGTTTTCTGGTTTTTTTAAGTTTTAAGAAAATATGGTAGTCTGAACATGAAGTAAGAATGCCGGTTTCTTTTAAACCAAACTCTTTTACAAGTTTAAAATCGCTTTCAGTGGCTCTTATCCAGCCGGTCACTTCCGGAAATTCATAACCTTTTTCCAGGCATTTAGTTATGGCTTTTCTGTCTCTTTCGCTGTAAAGGAAAAATTCTGACTGGCGGATAATACCTTTTTTGCCTCCCAGCCGGTGAAGCATGGTGAAAAGATCTACAATGTGTTCTGTTTTAAAAGGCGCCATGCTCTGCTGACCGTCGCGGAAAGTGGTGTCGGTAATCCATATTTCTTCCGGAGGGTCCATAGGCACTAAACGGTAATTGAAAGTAATTTTCGGGACTTCACCGTAGGTGAACATATCTCTATAAAGTTTAGGTTCTTCAACATCCTGAAGCTGGTAATAATATTCACTCTGCTCAAGGGTGTTTTTTCTTTTGTTGAATTTAATCATTTTATTTACCAGTTACTATCGGAAAATACTGATAGTTCCTTCTGTTATTTTTTAATTAAAAAGGATACCATATTTTCATAAAAAATACAATTTATTTTTGAAAAGATATGATTATAAAGGTATTTAAATTAGATGTGTTATATAAGGTCTTTTCTACGAACAATTATCAGAAAAGTTGCTTTTATGATACATACAACGGGGACAGCAAGGAACATCCCAATCACTCCTGCAACCTGAGCTCCGGCCATTATCGAAAATATTACAGTTACAGGGTGCAGGTTTACTCCATGGCTTAGTATGATAGGCTGGATAATATTGTTATCAATAAACTGAACTATGGAAAACATGGCTATTATTTTTATCATAATGCTGATATTTTGGAATTTTATAAATCCTACTATCAAAGCAGGAACGGTTCCCGCAAAAGGCCCCAGGTAAGGTATCATGTTTGCCAGTCCTGCTATGATGCCTATTATCACCGCATAATCTACGCCTAATATCAGCAGGCCTATCATGGAAAGCACGCCCACACAGGAAGATTCTATAAACTGGCCCCTGAAAAAGTTGCCCAGCACTTCGTCAATTTCACAAATGAGGCTTAAAATGGTTTCTGTATAACGGCTTGGTATTTTTTGAAAAACAAAATCAATACCTGTTCTACCTTCCAGTAAAAAGAAAAAAGTTATAAAGGGAATAAGAACAAAAAGAGACAGCATGGAAAAGGCTTCTGCTAAATATTGGGGTATTTGCGCTGTTTTTTCATTTAAAAAAGATTCTGCGTTTTTTAGTGAATCATCAATAATGCCTTTTTGTTTTATTATGGGGTATTTATTTTCAATGTTTAATTGCAGAGAATATATTGAACCTTTAATGTTTCTGGTATATTCGGGAATATTACTGCTTAAAACCGAAACTTCACGGAAAATCTGGGGAAGTAAAAGTACGGCACTTCCAAGAAAAACAATAAGAAAAACGGAGTAAAGAATTAAAACAGAAATTATTCTTTTCAATCCTTTTGTTTCAAGGATGCCCAGTAATGGTGATAATAGATATGCTAAAACTGCAGAAATGACAAAAGGCATTAATATACTGCGTATAGAAAATAGCAACCAGATAGCTGCACAGATTACTAATATTAACCCTATTATTTTGTATGTTTTATTACTCATGTTTGTTTTAGAGTGTTTTTGCAAAAAACTCGCTGGTTTCTCTTAAGCGGGCGCTTAGCACTTTAGCAAGATTAAAAATTACTTTTAAGCCAACACGCGGGTCTCTTTCCATAAACCAGTCAAATTTAACCTTATATATAAGGAATAATGTGGTTTCCTGGGTGGTTTTTGCCGTAGCGGAACGCGGTAGTTCTTCTAATAAAGCCATTTCTCCAAAAAAGCTTCCGGGCCCGAGTTTTGCAAGTATCTTTGAATCGTTTTCACCTGTGGCTTTATGGATAGCAACTTCTCCGGAGCTTACTATGAATAAGGCTTTGCCGACCTTGCCTTCTTCAAAAATAATTTCATCTGCTGCATATTTTTTTGAATATATAATTCCGGTAATTTTCCCCAGCGCGCCTTTGTTCAAGCCTTCAAAAATAGGGATGTTCTGAAGAAATTTTACTTTTTCTTCAAATTCTTTGTCAAAAAACAGGTTTTTTAAAGTTGGTTTTATAGCCATAGGTTTTTATTAAGAGCAGGATGCCGGTTTTGCCGGCATCCTGCTCTTTGTTTTCTTTATTCTTTTGAACTTATTTTATATGTTTTTTCAACTTTTGTAAGTTCGTATAGTTTCTTGTAAAGGGTTTTTTCTGCATCTGTAATTTTTACTTTTCTTCTGCCCATTACTTTTTCGGCAACTTCAATAGCTTTATCTGACATATATTCAACCATGCCTTTTGCTCCGCCCCATGAGAAAGATGGGATAAACTTAGGAGGTAAACCTTCGCCGTAAATGTTACACATAATGCCTACTACGGTGCCGGTGTTGAATGTGGTGCCGATGCCTGACTTTGAATGGTCACCCATGGTAAGGCCTACAAACATAGATCCGCTGTCCATAAGTTTTCCTTCAACGTATACTTTTACATTTCCGTAGTTGTTTTTAAGGTCGCTGTTGTTTGTGCATGCGCCAAGATTACACCAGCTTCCCAAATAGCCGTGGCCTAAGAACCCGTCATGCTGTTTATTGGAATAGCTTTGAATGATTGAATCTTCAACTTCTCCGCCAACTCTGCATACTTCTCCAATTGTAGAGCCGGTACGGATTTTTGCGCCGATACGAATAATGGATTTTCTTCCGGTGAAGTGAGGTCCTTCAATTACTGCTCCCGGCTGAAGAACTGCATCTTCATCAATATAAATAGGACCGTCTTCTGCATTTAATACGCATCCCGGAAATACTGACGCACCTTTGGCAATAAAAATCTGCGAAGGATTTAGAAGGTATGCGCCCTCATAAACCTTTCCTTCGATTTTTCCTTTGCCGCCGGTAAATGTATTGAAATCAGCAGTGAGCTGTTTTGGGTTATACTGGAAAACTTCCCAGGTATAATTAATCATTGAATAATCATTGGCTTCAACGGTTTTGATTTTAATTTTTTCAATCGGGTTTTCGCTTAGCAGAACCTCTGCGGTAATCTTATCACAAGTGCCCTTATTGGTTCTGATGTAAACTATAGTTCCGTCTTTTGTGACCCCTGCTTCTTCAGTGCCGTCAAGAGGAATTTGTGAGTTAAGCAGTACTCTGCCGTTTATATATAGCGCGCCGTCAGTACATTCACATTTATTAACCGAATAATTCGGATATTTTTCTTTGGTTACGTCAGCCAGGTAGTCGCGACAGAGAAGCGATACTTTTGCATTCGGGTACTGGCGGACAACTTTATTTATAAGCAGGTCTATACCGCAGCGTATTTCAAAAGAAGGCCTTGTATAGACTATAGGAAGCAATTTTGTGTAGCCTTTGTCTTCAAAGATACAAATATTTTTCATTTTATTTCTCCGTTTTGTTGTTTTTAATTTAGGCAAAACTATTTTAAGTTACTTTATGTTAAATATTCTCGGTTCTTCAGGATATTCCCTGGAAAGTTTTCCGGCTGCAGGTTTGTCAATTATAATAGTCGCTTTCGGGTGCATCTGGACTATTGTAGCTGGTACCATTGCAGTTACGGGCCCTTCAACTGTTTTTGCAATAGCGTCCGCTTTTGTTTCTTTGTTTGCCAGAAGAATAAGTTCTCTGGCATCCATTATTGTTCCAATTCCCATGGTAACGGCATACTTGGGAACTTCATCCATTGATTTAAAAAACCTGGCGTTGTCTTTCCTTGTTTGTTCATCAAGAGTTTTCACTCTTGTCCTAGAGCCAAGAGAAGAGCCGGGTTCATTAAAAGCAATATGTCCGTTTCCGCCTATACCCAGCAGCTGCACATCTATACCGCCGTTTTTAATTATTTCATCTTCATACCATTTGCAGAATGCAGAAATATCTTTTGCAATACCGTTTGGAACGTGGATGTTTTCCTTTTTAATATTTACTGATTTAAAAAGATTTTCCCGCATAAAATAATAGTAACTCTGATCGTGAGAGGGGTCAATACCCACATATTCATCAAGATTAAAGGTTATTACCTTTGACCAGTCAAGACCTTCATCTTTATGAAGGTTTACTAATTCTTTGTAGGTTCCAAGCGGAGTGCTTCCGGTAGCAAGGCCGATAACCGGTTTTGATTTGGATTTAATAACATCTGCAATCTTTTTAGCAGCGAGTTTGCTTATTTCAGTGTAATCTTTTTTTACGATTACTTCCATTTTATTTTCTTGCCTCCTTTCAAAAAGTTGCCTTGTTTCATCACTGCTAAAGTAATGTTATGAGAGAAAAATAGGTTTTAATAAGAAAAGTTAAATAATATTACATTAAATCAAAAAAAATGTCAAGTAAAGAAAAAAGTGCTAAAAATCACTAAAAAACTTTTTTTAATGCTATTGACTAAATAAAAAAAAACAGTTATATTAAGGATAGAGGTGAGAAAAATGATGAAAAAAACACTATTGATTTTGGCTGTTTTAGCTTTATGTGTAAGCCAGGCATTTTCAGGATTGATCATTTCCAGGGTTTCAGGCAAAGTGGGCGTTCAGTCAGGCGCTAATAAAGCCTGGGCAACTCCCGCTGTAGGAAGTTTCCTTGATCAAGACGATACAATAAAGACATTTGTTAACGGTAAAGTTGAGCTTGTTTTTGAAGATGGTTCAACTGTTTGGTTGAGAGAAAATACGGAATTAAAAATTGCACAATTACTTCCAGATTCAAAAACCATATCCATAAAGTTCGGAAAAATCCGCACAAAAGTAACTCCTCAAAAAATGGGCAATAAATTTACTGCCAGAACACCAACTGCCGTCTGCTCCGTAAGAGGGACAGAGTTTTTAGTGGTTGTTGATGAATCAGGCAGTTCAAGCCAATTGCTAGTGGTTGAGGGTTCAGTAGAACTTGGCAGCGCAGTTTCTGACACCACTCAAATGGTTGGCGCAGGAGCTACATCAGTTTCAGACTCTCTTGGCCAGGTATCTGCTCCTACGGAAATAGCCGGTTCCGATTTACAGATGATTCAGGATAATTCGTTTCAGGATTTCTCTGCACCGCAGGAACAATCTGACGCAGGCCCGGTACAGCAGGAACAGGCCCTCCAACAGCAGGAAGCACAACAGGAACAGAAAGAAGAATTAGCACAGGATATGGATGAGCTCAGGCAGGAACTACGCGAGGTTGTAACCGATGTAATGATAAATGAATCCGAAATAAAACAAACCGTTAGCGATATTAAACAGTCAGATCTTTCTACCGGCAGGACCTTAAGAGACACCTTCGGTAATGTAGTAAGGGTTGAGCAGATGATTATAAGACCGGATCCACAAACCATACAGTTGTTAAATATCACTAAGCGTTCTGATTACACTTACAAAGGCTATTTTACATATGATGGCCCTGTAACATCCCGTATTGATACGGTTGAATTCAAAACCAAATTTAATAAAAATATGCCTGATGAAATAACGGACTGGCCTACTTTTGTTAAGGATAATGATGGTTTAAAACCCATAAATACAATAATGAAGATAACAAATGGTACAGATTCCATAGAAGCAGAGAGCACCTTTATTCGTGAAACTACCAATGAGTGGGGAGACACAAACGAAGAGTGGGAAGATACCCTGAAGTTTACCGGTAAAAGCGGTACATGGCTGGTAGACAAAGAAAGTTACGAAGACAATGATTCCCTTAAATATAATGAAGGTGACAGTATTAGCAAAGACGGTGACGGCAGTTTCTGGGCTTGGACCATATCTCCCAAAATACGGCTTTACAAAGATGTTGACACTGACGGTAAATATAGTACAGGGGATACCGTGAAGTACGTTTATACAGGTTCAGAGGTTTATGGGATTAACAATGACGGTGGTGTTTTATCAGAAAATGATTTGGCTGTTTCTGAATCAAATGTATTTTCAATTGCAAAAGAAATTGCTTTTCATAATAGTATATTTGTCAGAGAGGGCGATTCAAGCTCTGTCTTGTTCAACAATACTTATAACAACAACGATGACATTCCGGCTTCTGTAAGTGATAAAGTAAAAAGTGATTTTAATGCGCTTCCCAGTTTTTTCAGCAAAGGAAATCTTGATTTGATATTTACTCCGGATATTGCTATACCTATTGCACAGAAGCTGGCTTCACAGATTGATAAATTTAATTCTAATTGAAAGGTTTTGTAAATTGATTAAGAAAATATCGCTAATTGCCGTAATTGTACTTTTTTATGCATCCAGCCTTTATTGCGGAGATGATTTTCTTACTTCTGAAGTTACAAGGATTAGTACAAAACTTATAGACAATCCTGCTGATTTTTTATTTAACCTTCACTCAGACAATGTGGATTTTACTCCTGTCCCGAAAGATAAAAATGTAACTATTCGTACAAATTTTTATCCCACCACTTTTCCAACAACCTGGGTTAATTTAAACTTTAAAGTAAAGGTACTATCTGACAGCGGATATACCCCTTGGATTCCGCAGGTGGATTTAATAGGCCAGTATGGCAAAGTAATGGCTATAGATATGGCCGCCAGCGATGTAGACAGCAGCAGCTCATCCACAAAGGTCTCAAACAGTGACATGGCATACGGGCTCATGGTAACCAAGGCTGTTTCAGAAACTACCCGTTTGTTTTTTGGTTTGTGTTACTCAAAAATGGAACTGATAGTAGATTTGGGAAATAATGATAATGATGATAATGCTGTTAGCAGTATTTCCTTAAGTGCCAATGATACATTTTTTGTTTCAGGCATTGAAAATAGCCTGAGTGATGATAAGCCAAGCTATGTAAAAGCCCATTTAGGGTACGGATTAAGAACTAAAAAAATTGTTTCAAGAATCGGGTGGTATTCAAACCATTTTGAAACGGGATTCAATTTTTATCCCGAAGGGTTATTTGTCATGCATTATTTTATGGCTTGGCACTGGAATTTTTAAATTATGAAAATGCATAAAAAAATAAACATTCTTACTTTAGCAGGATTGCTGGCAATTACCTATCTTTCAGGTTTACATGCAGTGCAGTTCGCCCCATATTATGATTTTAAGCTTACCCAGGGAGTTTCTGTGCCGTCAAGAGGAACACCTGAGTTTACCTTGTGTCTTGCAAATGACCTGGGTTTTATAGCAAGGGTGCATCCAAAACACTCCATTGTGGCATTTTATGAATTAAAATATATAGGCCCTTCCATAAATAGGGATGGTTCTTCCATAAGAAGTCTTGAAGGTTCAAGTTTTACGGATAGATATATTGATTATTTATTCATAGTAAGACACAGTTGGGTTTACAGCAAAATGTTTACCTTTAAAACACAAGTAGATTCCATGATTGAAAATACAAGAACCGGCGCTAACGAAGCTTGGGGTTATGGATTGTATGATTTTAACAGAACCGGTCTGATGTTTAGTGCTGATATGACTTTTGAAACTTTCAAGCTGGATGCGTCAATCCAATACAGCCTGCTTGATTTTCCAAATTATACCGACTTATTGGGGGAATTACAGGCGGGTGCCGGTGATGGCGAATCCCAAACTGGAAAGCAAAATCATAATATCCTGCAAATCCGTTCGAATCTTAAATATAAAGGTAATAAGTTCAGTTTAGGAACCACAATGCAGTCATATTTAAAACAGAAAGTAGTCACCAGCGTTGTGCAGGCAAATGGTACTTATTATTCAGCAGAGTTACAAAAAGAAAATCTTATTAGTATTGGCGTCGAGAGAAAACAAAAGGTATCTGAGTTTTTAATTTTGTCTCCTTATTTGTCATATAAAATAAAAGATTCTAATCAGAATTATCAGCATTTTACCACGGCAGGTTCTTCCGTTCCCGTGGCCTACCAGGGAGACTATTATGATTACACGGAGCTTACAGTAGGGCTTCCCATGATATTTATTTTAAGTGAAAAATGGGATTTAATACTTACCCCTGAATTAAGCCAAAAAAATTATTCTTCCAGGCCGCCTCTGGATGCAAACAATAATTTTACTGACGGCAAACAAGCCAATAACCTGATGCTTATGAATGTGGCATTTGAAAAGAAGTCCAGTGAAGTGGCTCGCTGGGCATTATTTTATTCATACCAGCAGCAGGCATCAAACGTACGCTTTGAAAAATACCTTCCTTATAATTATTCCGGATCTTTTTTTGGAATAAAGTATTCGCTAAGATACTAAACCTAAAAAAACTGTTCTAACAAATTAATCAAACATCTTGGAGGAAACATGGGATTTAAAAATGTTTTTTGTAAGTTAGTTTTGTTTTTATTTGCCACTCTATTCTCAGTAAAAACATCTTTTGCTGTTCCCTTCATGGTAAATGGGGCGCGTCCCATGGGTATGGGTGGAGCGTATACTGCCATTGGTGATTCTTCTTTAGCGGGGTACTGGAACCCGGCGGCACTTTACGGCCAGGATGGTTTTGATTTAAAGTTAAATTTAGGTGCCGGAATGGATTTTACTGGTAGCATTCTTGAAAAAGCCAATAACATTGCTGATTTTTCAACCCAACTTGGTGAACTTGAAACTTCACAGCAAAATGGCGGCAATCTGGATATAAGAAAAATCAGCGCCATCACAACGGCCATGAAAAACCTTCAAGAATTGGGCTCCGGCTCAAGCGGAATGGTTATGAATATTTCCGGAGGGCTTGGGCTTAGAATAGGCAGGTATGTTTTATCTGTGAATAATTATAGTTTTATAAGTGCTAAACCAAAAATTGAGTTGTTTGGTTTTTATCTTGGGTCTGCCACGGTAGATGCTTCAGCTCTGGGAATAAGAAAAAGTTCTAACCGGTTGCTTATACCAAATGATTCAGATTCAGAAACCCAGGAATTACAGGGTATTGCCATAGATGCATCATCACAAACCATTGCTGACCCTACAAATTCAGCACTTTTAAATGAAAGAGATGATTTAGAGACTCAGATTTCCTGGATAAAGACTGCTTTAAAGGATGCCGGTGTGGAAGTTCCGGCAGGGTTAACAGATCAGCAGATTGCAAATGCGCTTATAAATACTGCAGTAAATAACAATGTCACTGAAGAAGAATTGCAAACATCAATCGCAACAGTAAAAGAAAGCAGGGAATTGCTTGAAATGGTATTAGGTGGTTCTGATCCAACCAAGACATTTTCTGATAATCAATCAAATTTAACTTTTCGCGGTCTTAACATCACGGAAATAGGAATCGGTTCTGCCTGGCCCCTTTATTTTGAGAACCTTTATGCAGGGGTTACTCTTAAATATATGACTGGAGCCTATGGTTTTTACAGACAGAATATTTTTGAAAACGAAACAGAGCTTGGCGATTCAGTGGATTTAATAGCTAATAACACAAAACAGTCATCACAGATAGGTTTAGATGTGGGTCTTTTGTATAACAAGAAGCAAGACTGGAATGCAACATTCGGCTTAACAATGAAAAACCTTAACAGCCCTACATTTACCGCACCGGCTGCCGCAAAAGAATACGGTGAAGAAGACATTAAATTTGACCCTCAGATTAGATTAGGTGCGGCTTACTATGTTTTTAATTTCTGGTCTTTATCAACAGACATGGACCTGACCAGCAATAAATCTTTAATCCCGGGTTATGAGACAAAAATGTTCTCTTTTGGTACTGAAATAAATCTTATTAACCAGTCGTGGCTTAACCTACCCTTTAGGTTTGGAATGATGAAAAATCTTGCAGCATCAGACGAAGGAATTATTATGACGGCCGGATTAGGTATGAATTTGGGCGGTTTTACAATAGATTTTTCCGGCGCAGTTGGCGCAAGTACTACAAAAGTAAAGGCAGACTCAGAAGCCATACCTGAAAATGCAAATATGCAGGTGAGTATAGCTTTTGATTTCTAAGCAATAAAACATTTTTATTATATTTATTATAAATGATTTATCGAGACATTTTAAAAAACAGCCAAAATCCAAGAACAATAAATATAATATTGGTCAGCCAGGCGCTTAAAAGTGTGTTTAAATGCCCGGCCTCGCCTAAAACTCTTCCAAAAGACATTAGTATCCAATAAAAGAATGATATAAATAATACATAACCAATGCCTCTAAGCTTAGCATACTTGCCGCTTAAACCGATGGCAAAAGGAATTCCTAAAAACATTACTACAATTCCTGCAAAGGGGTATGAGTAGCGCATGAAATAAGCAACTTTGAGCTTTGTTGAAGGCAGTGAAGAATTAGTAAGTTTATTTATTTCATATTTCAAATCAGAATTGGTCATCATATCGGTGTTTTTCATGGCGGGCACAAAATCATTGGGTTTTACATCCATCTTTAGGGGTTTTTCGCTAAAATAATTTTCTGAGGTTATCTCTTTTCCGTTGTTGGCATACATTCTTTCAACTACACGGTTTAAAACCCACTCATTATTTAGATAAGTCATTTTTTGTGCCTTAACCTGCCGCATAAGCCTTAAATCGTTATCAAAAATATCAATAGTTACATCATACATAATGTTTTTTTTCGTGTCATAGGCGCCTATGGTAAATATTTCTCCGCCGGTGCTTTTATATATAATACCTTTGTGTTTTATATTTAGATTGGCCTCGTGTTTATAAAGTGTTATCTCACGCATATCAAAAGTTTTCTCAAAACCGTTTGGAATAAGTTTGTTGTTTAAAAAAAGGCCGAAAATGGAAATCAGAAGCCCTATCAGGAAAAAAGGCATAAAAACGTAACGCAGGTTAATACCACAGGATTTCATGGCTGTTATTTCGTTATCCCGGGACAAGCGGTTCATGGAAAACATTAAACCGGATAAAACTGATACGGGTAAAGAATCTCTAATCCATGACGGTAGTAAAAGCGCAAGGTATTGAAATATAAAGGTAAATGAAGCATTATTATTCACAAAGTCGCTTAATCGGAAGAAAAATTCTGATATCATAAAAATCAGGCAGAAAAAAACCAAGGCCAGGCTAAAAGATACCGAAAATTCTTTAACCAGATAAATTAGCAATATATTTTTCTTTTTCATTTTCGTAACAACCTTTTCATAAACATTAGCCCGATAATAAACGTTACCGCATTAGGAAACCACATAATATATTTTACAGGTATAAATACCAGTTTTTCCGTAAGCGTAATGCAGCCGATAAGCAGGAAGTAATAGAAAATGATTATGCCTATACTTATCCCAAAACCTACGGTTCTTCCTCCTCTGTGAAAAATAATGCCTATCGGCAGCCCTACCAGTACCAGACAAAACACTGCAGACCCTATTACCCAGCGGGAGTAGTACTCTGCTTCCAGTAAACGTAAAATGAATTTGTTATCAGCATTTATTCTCATTTCTTCGCGCAGTTCTTCTCCTGTAAATTCTCTGCGGGATTTATTGGTTACATCAAGTTTTACTTCTTCATAAAATGGAATAGTCATAACATAATCTGAAAAAGTAATATGGGTTATTTTTTCCGGCGCCTTTGTCGGATTTGTTTGTATGGTTCCATCTCTTAAATTAAACACTATTTTATCAGAATTTATCTGCGCAGTTCCTGACTTTGCGGCAATTTGCATATAATCCGGATTGATTTTATATATGATTACGCGGTTAAGGTCATTATTTTTCTTATTTATATCATTTATATATATCATGTAATCGCCTATTTTTAAGAAAGATTTTTCTTCAAATTTAAAAGAGGTTTGTTTCTTCATTACGGAAATATAAACGCTTCTAAATTCAGACTGCATTTTAGGTATTACATTTTGGTTTAACCAGGTAAGCAGAATGCTTAAAATTATAGCCAGGACAAGTGGCTGGAAAGTAAAGCGCAGGGTGTGTATGCCCGCTGAATTAAGCGCTATTATTTCGTTATCTTCCGAAAGGCGCCCGTAGGTAAGCAGAATTGCAAACAAAATAGACATAGGAATAGTAACGCTGAACATAGACAAAACAAGATAAAAAGTAAGCTGGAGGGTTATGAGAATTCCGGCGCCTTTGTTTATCAGCAGGTCAATCAGCTGGAACAGGTTGTTTAATACCAGTACAAAGGTAAAAACAAACAATCCGCCCAAAAATGACTTTATAGACTCTTTATAAATGTACTTTGTAAGTATTTTCATAATTTATTCAGTTTCCGTGTGAATTATAGCAAAAAAAACAAAAATACGCTATAATATAGCCTAAGAAGGCGTAAAATTTATGCCCATAATTAAAATTATTAAAATATTTATATTATTTATAATACTTGCAGTTACCTCATTTATACTGTCTGGAACCCTGTATTCTCAGTTTAAATACATTCCTCAAAATGGACCTACAATAAAAGATACCGAAGAAACTCAGCAGGAAAACACTACCACAGAACCGGCAGAAGATGAAGAGGAATTTCAATTTACGCCCCAAAAGTGGAACAAAGCCCGCGGGGACATTGAAGAAGGCAAAAAACCCGGTGATGTGGTAGAAGTTTCCTCAAAAGCGGTAGTCGCAGAGTTGCCGCCTCCGCCCTCAAACGCAACGGTTGAATTTACTGAATATGACACCAAGCTTACTATTAACGGCAGAAAATTTATTGGCGTGAAGTTTACTGCCATGGAATATGATAAACCGGACAACACCAGAAGAAACTCTTCAAGTTTTGATATGAAGCAGGAATTGCAGGTAAAAATCAAAGGTGAGGTAGGCAAAAAAATCAAGGTAAATGTTGATTTTGACGATACTGTTTCAGACCGGCGAGATATTTCCGTTGCTTACCGCGGGGACCCTGAAGAAGTGGTGCAGGAAGCGGCTTTCGGTGACATTGTATTATCCCTGCCAAACACGGAGTTTGTAGGTTACAGCAGGCAGGCTTTTGGTATAAAACTTGATACAAGGGTAAATCTTAACAAAGAAAAAACCAGAAAACTCAGGACTCTGCTTATTGCCAGCCAGACCAAGGGTACACCTGAGTCAAAGCGTTTCACAGGATTTACCACTATGGAACACCAGGAAATCCCTGTTGAGAGTTATTCAAAAAGAAAATACTTCAAAGTAGCTTTTGGAACAGATAAAATTAAAGAAGGAACTATAGAAGTTTATAGAAAAGTACCTGTAACTACTGACCAAAACGTATCCTGGATTCAGTATTCCACATTTAACTATACCGGTACAGATATTAGCTCAGCTCAGTTCAAAATGCTTTACCCCATTACTGATTACGCTGTTGATTATAATAACGGTATCCTGGTTTTTAACGGCTCTCAGGATATTGATGCAATAATCGGCGTGTATTACAAAAAAGATGACGGTGTCGGGCTTCAGGGATCTTTAAAAGATAATACCGGGAAAATACAAAAAATCGTGCTTATAAAAGATGAAAGAAATACTGCTTCTACAGAACTTAAAAATTATTATCATTTAAACAGAACCCAGATAGTGCCAGATAACTACAATAGTAATTTTGTGTTGGAAATACATAACGGCAACAAAGTACCTACTGTAGAAGAATGGAGCCAGAAAACCTCTACTACCACCATTCCCCGCTACAGGGAAAACATTATTATGAATTTTGACAAAGGTTATTTCTATGTAGTAGATAAAAACAATGAGAATACTTCCTGGAATTTTTTTAGTAAACAGATTTATGAAACAGAAAGCCCGGTCCAGTCCGGATATAAATTTTTCCTTGAGTACCGTTTAAGAAAGAAAACATTTGATACCAGAATGGGTGTCATACCCCAGTCTGAACAGGTTATATTAGACGGCAAAAAGCTTGAAAGAGACAAGGATTACACCATAGATTATGACATTGGTACCGTAGAAATATTAAACCAAAACAGAATAACGGACAGCAGTGTAATAGATATGAGTTATGAGTATTCCACTTTTGGCCTGGCGGTAGGGGAAACATTTCTTGGTTTAAGAAGTGAACTTTCACTAACTAATAATATTTTTATAGGCATAAGCGTTTTACAGAATAATCCTCCGAGCCCGCAATCCGTGCCGGATTTAAGGTCTGTAATAGGTGATAAAAAAGTTTATGAAATTGATTCACGTATTACGGGAATCAATTTCGGGCCTTTATCCATAGGTTTTGGAGGAGAAAAAGCTATCAGTGAACGAAATACAAATAAATTCGGCAGCGCTCTTATAGATTCAATGGAAGGCATCAAGGATACTGCAGGGCCTTCTATTACCAGAGATTCCTGGAAGTACGGGCATACTTCAACACCATATCCTCCGGATTCAATAGACTGGCAGAATTCAGACGAATATATTCGCAATATTTACGGGCTTTCTGAATCAGATGTAAAAGAAGAGAGACAGTCTGTCTTAGATGTTACCTACAATCTTGCCGATACAACTTCCTGTGCAATTGTTCAGAATCTTTCTTATTCGGGGCTGGATTTCAGTAAGAAAGATTATTTTGAAATACGGCTCTCCGGAAGCATGAATGCGGGTTATCTACCGAATGAAAACGATGAAGTAATAATAGAATTTGGCCAGTTTAACGAAGACGTGGATCATGATGACACTCTTGATACAGAAGACAATATAATAGTAAATAATAGCTTGAATGAAGGCGAAGATATTGGTTGGCTTTTTAATCCTTCTGTCTTTCCCGGAAAAGAAAAAAGAGTAGGTCCGGCAAATGGTTTGATTGATACGGAAGACCTTAATAATGACCGTAATCTGCAGGCAAGCGATGAAGTGATTGAAGGAAGGCAGTTTGTCATTAAAATGAGTTCATTTGTCAATCAGTCCACCTGGTTGTTTCATACAGATGGATTAGGCAAACAAAACATTACTAACTGGCAGTATGTAAAACAGGTAAGAGTAACTGTGAAAGCGCCTGGTAAAAAGGGTACGGTAAGAATAGGCAAAATAAATGTAGTAGGTATAGATAAAAAATGGGGAAGTTTAACACCCGGGTTAACAGTCAGTGCTGTAAATAATTACGAAGATGCAACCTATAGAGCAATATCTCCGGCAAATATGGCCACCTATCCGGACAACTTGAAATATTATGAAAGTCTTTACGGCGGGTATACGCAAGGTGTCTATAAACAGGAACAGGCACTCCAGATGTACTATGATTTTAAATCAACTTCTAGTGTAGTGGCAAGATTAACCAGGCCTATGGATTTAACTTCCGGGAAAACCATTAATTTTGCCGTTTATGGAGACAAGAAATACGAAATGCTTTCTTTTCGCGCAGGAAGCACTGAAAATAATTATTTTGAATATAAAAGAGTTGTTGACTGGACAGGCTGGAAGCTGATAAGTATTGAGCAAGAGGACCTAACAAACGATAAAATACCCGATAGGTGGAAGACAATTGATAATGAATCTTCCTGCACTAATGATGGTTACGGTATTGGAAGCCCGAATTTATCAGCCATCGGTTTTATTGAAGTTGTTTTAAGTTCTACTTCTAATACTGAAGCTTTTGACAGCAGTACAATATACGTAAATGATATTTATATGTCAGGTTCCTGGATTAGAACAGGGGAAGCTTATAAACTATATTCCGATATTACTGTAAATAAATGGGGTTCTTTTGGCGGTAAATATAAATATATAGACCCGAATTTTGAAACTTTTACTTCGCAAATAAGCAATCAGATGATATTTGAACAGTCGGGATATCTAAACTTATCAAGGATAAGCTTCCTGCCTATAAATTCCAATGCTTCAAGAACTGAAACCAGAAGGTCTGCATTGCTTAAAACCAATGATTTTGTATCCGCTCTTGAGCAGGATAACGTGATAAATGAAAGTAAATCCGTGGGGACAACTTTTACCTACGGCAAACTGCCCAGGTTAGGCTATAATTATTCCACTTCTTTTTCAAGCATTTCAAACAGAATTAACAATATATATAGAAACGATATAAAAGTAAATCAAAACGGAAGCTTTAATTACTCTATCGGTAAAATCACAAGTATTGATTACGTGGATATGATTTTTCCGCGTAGTGTTGATTTAAGCGGCGGGCTTGGTACATCTAAAATTGAGCCCTGGTTAAGCGTAAGATATTCAACCATGGGTGTGCTTGTAAATCCGGTCATAGTTGAAACTTCCCAGAATTACCGCATAGCGGCCCCCTGGCAGATGTTTAAAAATCGTTTTTCATTCAACCCTTCCTTCGGCAGGTCTTATGTATTTGAAAATAAAGAAATTGAAGGTTTCCCGCAGTATAATAAATCAGCAAGCCAAAATTTGGGTTTAAGCACTTCTTTTAGGATTACAAACTGGTTTACACCCAGCGCAAATTATTCCATAAATACAAACGAAACCTATGATTTAAGCTCGCAAGATCCGGAGCAAATAGCCAAAATGAAAGCTGTAACACGAAATGTTACAGAAGGTATTTCTACAAATTTTGGTGCAAGAGACCTTGTTCCAGGCGCGTGGTATTTGCAGAAAGTTGTCCAGTCGCTTAATTACTCCGTTAATTACAACTTTACTTTAGGCGACAGATATGAAAATGTTGCCAGCACCTACTCTGCTTTTGATGATGCCTGGATTATAGAAAACTTAAGGGAAGACAATATCAAGGAAGGTAATTTAATAACCAATTCAAGAAGCAACACTACTAGCCAGAGCTGGAGATGGAAACTTCTTGAAGGCGTGCCTTTCACGGGGCGCTGGGCGCCTGTAAGGGAAATGAACGCTTCAATGAATCATTCTCAAACTAACAATTATAATTACGACAGGGGAACCCAGAGAAAGCAGAAATATACTACCTGGCCGGATGTCTCTTTAACCTTTACCCGGCTGGAAAAAATGTTTGGCGTAGATAACTTTATTGCCAGTTCCCAGTTAAACGCAAAAACTTATGAAAAAAATGACCGGTCTTTTAACGTTGAAGACAATATGGATAAAATTCAGGTAAAAGCATCAAATAAAAACAATAACTATTCTTTAAACCTTGATATCAGAAAGTACTTAAGGTCGCTGTCTTTATCATACGGAGATTCAATCTCTGACAGTTATGAGTATAACCTAAGAAGATTTACCACTGTTTCTAAATCAAAAAACTTTTCTCTTTCACCAAGTTTTGACCTTTTTAAAATGACTTTAACTCCCAGGTATGAGTTCAGAGATGATAAATCCTGGGCCGGTGACCCCAGTGACCCGGGCATAAAACCATCCCGGGACCTGCAAACCCAGACTGCCAGCATAAGTTTTCATAAAGATGCAACATTTCCCGCAGGTATTACTATGCCGTTAATAGGCAAGACTCTCCCGCTTAGGAACCGTCTTATATTTGATACCAGCCTCACCTGGACTAATACTGATTCTGAAAGCGGGGTGGAAGTAAATACCAGTAGAACGGACCAGTATGCGCTGAATATGAGCGGAAACTACGAAGTGTCTGATAACCTCAGAGTAACCGTAGGCGGAGGTTACCTGCGCTTTATTAACAGGGAAGTTGCTATAAATAACTACCAGTCCTACAACGTAAACGCTGACCTTACCATAACATTCTAAAAAAAATTAAATCCAATGTTTTCAAAAATAATTACAACTCTTACTGATTTCATATTTCCAAAAACCTGTCCGCTTTGTGAATCATTTATAAACACCCATGGTAAACAGCTTTGTGAAAACTGTTTTAGAAAAATTGAATTTGTAGAGTCTTTGTTTTGCCAAAAATGCGGTATTTCGCTCAAAAGCGGGGGTGCACACTGTTATCATTGCCTCCACCCGGAAAAAGGCGGGAAAATATATTATGAATACCTGCGCGGAGTTTGTGTTTTTGACGGTGTTATAAAGGATATGGTTCATCAGTTCAAGTATGCCCGCAAAGAATATCTGAGCAAAACCTTTTCAAATCTTATGATAAGCTATCTTCAAAATAATGCCGAACTGCTTTCTGCGGATATTGTAATTCCCGTGCCTTTGTACTGGTATAGAAAATTCAGAAGAGGGTATAACCAGTCAGCCTTGCTGGCAAAGCAAGTAGCGCAATATTACAGAAAACCACTGGCAGAAAATGTTATTTACCGTAAAAAATTCACTAAACCGCAGGTTGGCCTGTCCCGGGCCGGCCGCCTGAGCAACATTTATAATGCCTTTAGCATTAAAAACCCGGAAGCGGTAAATAAGAAGACCATTTTAGTGATAGACGATGTCTGCACCACAGGTGAAACCATAAACCAGTGCGCTAAAGTACTGCGTGAAAACGGTGCAAAAAAAGTTTACGGACTCACCCTGGCAAGGGATGAATGAAAACCGGTTTATTAAACATAAAATATCGTGTTTTTGACAGAAAAATCACATGAAAATCTATTGACAAGCACTGTCTGGTTTTATATAATAAACGAAATTAAATCGGACCCCTGCCTACGGATAACTAGAAAAAAATAATTCACATTCAGGTTTTAGTAGGAAAATAAGGTTTCGAAAAAATTAAATCCAACTTAAATAACGGAGGTAACAGTTATGGCAGTTAAAGTAGGTATTAACGGTTTCGGCAGAATTGGTAGATTGGTGGCAAGAAGCTTAATGGACAGAAAATCAAAGAACATGGAGCTTGTAGCCATTAATGATTTAACTGACGCAAAGTCAAACGCGCACCTTTTCAAATATGATTCAGTGCACGGCCCGTATAACGGTACGGTAGAAGTAATCAGCGAAGATGAAATTGCTATTGACGGCAAAAAAGTAAGAATTTTCAAGAAAAAAGACCCGGCAGAAATTCCGTGGAAAGACCTTGGCGTGGATGTAGTAGTAGAATCCACCGGGCTTTTTACCATAAAAAAAGACGGCATAAATAAAAAAGGCAAAGAAGTAAGAGGCGCAGAAAGCCACATATTAAAAGGCGGAGCCAAAAAAGTTATCATTTCAGCTCCCGCAGAAGGCGAAGACATCACCATAGTACTTGGTGTAAATGAAGATAAATATGACCCGAAAAACCACCATGTAGTTTCCAACGCCAGCTGTACCACAAACTGCCTGGGGCCGGTGGCAAAAATATTAAATGACAATTGGACCATTGAAAAAGGTTTAATGACAACCATTCATGCATACACCAATGACCAGAAAGTGCAGGATATGGCGCATTCAGATTTAAGGCGTGCCAGAGCCGCAGCCCTTTCCATGATTCCTACATCTACCGGAGCTGCAAAAGCCATAGCCCTGGTAATTCCGGAATTAAAAGGAAAACTTGACGGTTTTGCTATCCGTGTTCCAACCCCGAACGTATCTGTAGTTGACCTTACTGTTACCCTGGCAAAACCTGCCACAGAACAGGAAATAAATGCAGCATTAAAGAAAGGTTCAGAAACCCTTAAAGGTATACTCGGTTACACCGAAGAACCTCTTGTATCTATTGATTTCAACCATTGCCCGTTAAGCTCTATAGTTGACGGAAAAAGTACCAAAGTTATCCAGGGCACTATGGTAAAAGTATTGTCATGGTATGACAATGAATGGGGTTATTCAAACAGAGTAATTGATTTAATTGAGCTCATGATAAAAAAAGGGATATAAAACATGAAAAAAACGCTCAAAGATATTAACCTGAAAAATAAAAGGGTAATAGTCAGAGTTGATTTTAATGTTCCCTTAGATGCAAATTTAAACGTAACGGATGATACACGTATCCGCGAAACTCTGCCTACTATTAATTATCTTAAACAGGAAGGCGCAAAAATAATCCTTATGGCGCATCTTGGCAGGCCTAAAGGCAAAGTTGAGCCGAAATACAGTTTAAAACCCGCAGCAGCAAAACTGTCGCAGCTGCTGGGCCAGGAAGTAAAAATGGCCCCCGGCTGTATTGATACAGAAACCAAAAAACTTGCCATGAGCCTTAATCCCGGAGAAATATTACTTCTGGAAAACTTAAGGTTTCATCCGGAAGAAGAAAAAAATGACCCGGCTTTTGCAAACGAGCTGGCATCTATGGCGGAAATATTTGTACAGGATGCTTTTGGTACCGTGCACAGGGCCCATTCTTCTACAGAAGGCATAGCAAAATACCTTCCTTCTTGCGCAGGATTGTTGCTGGAAAAAGAAATAATATATTTTGCCAAAGCGCTGGAAAAACCGGAAAAGACTTTTGTGGCCATTTTAGGCGGAGCAAAAGTTTCTGATAAAATAATGGTAATAGAAAACCTGTTAAACAAAGTTGACGCGCTTATAATTGGCGGAGCCATGGCCTATACATTTCTTAAATCAAAAGGAATAAATGTAGGCAATTCGCTGGTTGAACAGGACAAACTGGAAATAGCCGCAAAATTATTGAAAAAAGCAGATGAGAAACAGATAAGGCTTTTTCTGCCGATTGACCATGTTATATCAACAAAAATAGACGGCAGTGCTGAATCACAGGAAACAAAAGGTGTTGAAATACTGGAAAACTGGATGGGTGTGGATATTGGCAAGATGACACTGGACCGCATTTCTTCGGTTATTCTTGGCGCAAAAACGATAATCTGGAACGGCCCTATGGGAGTGTTTGAAGTACCTAAATTTGCCAATGGTACCATGACAGTGGCAAATCTTGTAGCTCAGGCAACGTCAGCCGGCGCTGTATCAATTATCGGCGGCGGAGATTCAGTAGCGGCAGTGAAAAAAGCTGGCGTTTCAGATAAAATATCACACATTTCCACAGGCGGCGGAGCCAGTTTGGAACTGCTTGAAGGAAAAATACTTCCGGGTATAGCGGTACTTCCGGAGAAATAAAGACTAAATGTCCGGACGCCTATAAGCCCCGGGCCACAGGAAAAAAAATGTATACCATATTTTTAATATTTAATGTAGCTGCAGCATTGTTATTAGTTTTAATAATATTACTGCAGTCAGGAAAAGCAGGCGGAATTGGCGGAGTGCTTGGCGGCGGTGGCGGTTCGGAACAGTTATTTAATACCCCATCGGGTTCGGATTTTTTACGCAAAGTTACAGTAGTTCTTGCTGTAATATTTTTTGTATCAACAATAGGCCTTACATTTTTTGGCTATAGAAACCAGTTGAAAACCGTAACCGGCCAGTTAGTACAGACAGCTCCTGCAAATCCTGCACCGGTAGCGCCGGCTGCACAGTAAGTAAATAATTACTTTGTCTATAATTGACTATTCAACCATTAGATAATAGGATTATGCAACTAAATCTGATCTTTAAGTGCCGGGGTGGTGGAATGGCAGACACGTACGTTTAAGGGGCGTATACTTAACGGTGTGCGGGTTCAACTCCCGCCCTCGGCATTTTGTTTAAAAATACCGGCAGAATTATAAGAAGAAATAATTGAAAGCAACTCTAAAAAGGGTTGCTTTTTTTATTCGGGAATAGTTTAATTTGGTAAAAAGAAACGGATGAACATGCCCAGGGAAAGGAAGAAGCAGTAAGGCAGAATGATGGTAGATTCTTTGTCTATGGGGACAGCTTTTTTAAAAGTGAAAAGAAATAGGAAAAAGTTTACTATTTTTTTAAGCGAGCTTAAAAGAGTGCCTCTGAAAGCCATTAAGATAACAGATATTACAAGCGCTATTATAGCGCCATAAAGCCCGCCAAAAAACATAAAACTCCAGCCTTTTATACTGCCAACAGCCGCCATAAATTTTACATCTCCGGCACCCATACCGCCAAGCAGGAAAAAAGGAAGAAGTATCAATACTCCGGCAGTTATGCCCAATAAACTTGTTTTAAGCCCTGAAAGCCCAAAAAGAAATATGTTTAGTAAAAGGCCTGCTGTGATAGCGGGGAAGGTTACTACATTATAAACTTTATGTTTGATTAGGTCTGTTATGGCGCAAATCAGAAGAAAAAGGATGAGTATGATATCAAGGATAGGCATAAATAAGAGGGTCGGCTTCAATTCCCGTTATGTCCAAATAAGAAAATGGGCGACCGAAGAAAGTCCAGTTACACAGCAGTCTTATAAAGAATAAATGGGCGGAGAGGGAATTCGTTTTCATCCCTCACTTCGTTCGTCCTTCAACGTCCCGGCCGCCCTCGCTTTATCTGCCATTCAAGGCAGCGCTCGGGTCGGCTTCAATTCCCATTTCAAATAAAAAAATGGGCGGAGAGGGAATTGAACCCTCACATCCCCTAAGAGACTCAGGATTTTAAGTCCTGTGCGTCTGCCAGTTCCGCCACCCGCCCATTATTTTTATATACTTACTGTTTTTAAAACTTGTCCGATAGGTTGCAGTTTTGTTTTTTGTTTTCTAATGTTATCTTTGGTTTCTTCAATTAATTTCATTGTTTTTCTATCGTAATATCTTTCACCACACTCTAAACATACTAAGGTTTTAAGAGATAACAGGATAACATCGTTTTTCAGCCTGATTTCTTCATCAACTTTTTTTTCTTTGATATTAGGGCTATTACAAATTATACATTTCATTTGCGCCTCCTAAAACTTATCCATAATGCAGGATTTGGGTGATAAACAGTTATAATAATTACTATATCGTTTTCGGGAGAGTATGAACAAACAATATGCAAAGGTCTATTTTTTATTGTTTTCCCATTAATCAATACACTTGGGTAGGGTTTATCAGTCTTATATGCTTCAATTATTTCCCCGTTTACTACTGCTTGAAAAACCTCTTCTTCTTTAATTGACCCAAATTCATCTGTTTCCATTTCATGCTTAGCATGGCTTGTATAAAGAACCTTGTTTTCAATAAAATGTTTTCTTGTTTTTTCTAAGGTTATCATTATAAATAAATATATTTTGAGTCAGTAATTTCTTTTACACATTATAACATAGTTTTATTATATAAATCAAGAAAAGTTTAACATCCATGAGTTCAACGTGTTGCACTTGCACACAGAACTCGTGACAATAAACGCTTCATTTCCAAACCTATGGTATTATGATATAATTACATCTCAAAAATCTATTGTATAACGGAGAATGAAATGAGCGGAAAAACAGTAATGATTAAAAATGACAGGGCGGCAAGAATTCTTTATAACAAACACCCGTGGATATTTTCCGGTGCGGTAAAAAATACGCTGGGAACTATTGCCAATGGTGATGTGGTAGATATTGCCGTAGAAAACGGCGGCGTGTTTGCCATAGGTACCTATAACGCAAACAGTGAAATCCGCTTAAGAGTAATCAGCTGGCTGGATGTAACTCCGGATGAAAAGTATTTTTTTGAAAAAATACAAAACCTGGCAAACACGAAGGAACAGCTGCTGGGCATGGAAAAAACGCCGGAAAAAAAGAAAAATTACCGTTTGGTATATTCAGACGCAGACGGCATACCGGGCCTCATTGTAGACCGTTATGGGATGGTTTTTGTATTGCAGGCGCAGACTTTGTTTGCGGACCTTAACAAAGATATGTGGATTACCATACTTACGAAACTATTTAAACCCAAGGCTGTTTACGAACGCAGTGATGTGGATGTAAGAAAAAGGGAAGGCCTGAAATCACTGCCTAAAGGCGTACTGCACGGAGAATTGCCGGAAAATCTGGTAATAGATGAAGACGGTTTTAAAATTGAAATAGATATAAGTACCGGCCAGAAAACAGGTTTTTTTCTTGATTTAAGGCAGGTGCGCAAAAGAGTAGAATACTGGTGTGAGCTTATGAAAGTAAGAAAATTGCAGAATTACTTTGCCTATACGGGAAGCGTGAATCTGTATGCCTGCAGGGCAGGTGTGGAAGAAGTGGAACATATAGATTCTTCAGAGCCGGCAAATCTTTTAGCTAAAAAAAGCGCAGAACTCAATGAATATGATAAAAACATCACAATCGTTCAAGCTGATGCATTTGACCACTTGGCAAAAACAGCAGATGAAAGCATAGATGCTATTGTGCTGGATCCGCCGTCATTTGTAAAGCATAAAGAACAGCTGGATAATGCGCTTGATGGGTATAAACGTTTGAATGTGCTGGCTCTTAAGAAGTTAAAAAAAGGCGGGTTGTTGTTTACTCTGTCGTGCAGTTCTTATGTCAGTGAAGCGGATTTTCAGAAAACATTATTTCTTTCGGCAGTTACTGCAAAAGCGGATATAAAACTTCTTGAAAAAATAGGCCACGATGTTGATCATGCCTGGCCTCTTACCTTCCCTGAAGGCCGTTACCTGCAATGTGTAGTGCTTTTGAAACAGTAGGACAAATCAGCGATGAAGCAATTAAGCGATGAAGTGCACGGCAGTAAAAGAAAAATCAAAGACAGCGATGAAGCGTGAATAGTGAAAACGAAGAGCTTTACTGTCTTTTAAATATTAGTATTCCAAGAGGCGGCAGGGTCAACAGTACTGAAAAAGGCCTGCCATGGCACCCGTACTGCTGTGAATCCAGCCCGCCGAGGTTGCCTGCCCCGCTTCCGCCGTATTCCAGAGCATCGCTGTTTAATATTTCTTTCCAGTATCCTTCAAAAGGAACACCAACTCTGTAGTTTTCTCTTATAACCGGCGTAAAATTACATACCACCAGAACAGTTGATTCCGCAGTTTTTCCTTTTCTTATAAAAATCAAAACACTGTTGTTTGAGTCGCAGCAGTCTATCCATTCAAAGCCTCTGTTATCAAAGTCTGTTTCGTATAACGCAGGTGCTTCTTTGTAAAAATTATTAATATCCCTTACCCAGCATTGTAATTGCCTGTGTATGGGAAAGGAAAGCAGGTTCCAGTCCAGGCTGGATTCATGATTCCATTCGCTCCACTGGCCAAGCTCTGCACCCATAAAAAGCAGTTTCTTTCCGGGATGGGTAAACATATAGCCCAAAAATAACCGCAGGTTGGCAAATTTTTGCCAGTAATCTCCGGGCATTTTATTCATCAGCGAGCCCTTACCGTGCACAACCTCATCATGAGATAAAGGCAGTAAAAAATTTTCATTAAAAGCGTACAGCATGGAAAAAGTAAGCTGGTTATGGTGATGTTTTCTATAAACCGGGTCTTTTGCAAAATAATTCAGCGTATCGTGCATCCAGCCCATATTCCATTTCATGCCGAACCCCAGCCCGCCTAAATATACCGGCCTGGAAACCATTGGCCAGGCGGTTGATTCTTCGGCTAACATCTGGGTGTCAGGATAATTGGCATAAACCTGCGTATTAAGCGTTTTCAAAAAATTAATTGCTTCAATATTTTCACGCCCGCCAAACTCATTGGGCAGCCATTCGCCTTCTTCCCGTGAATAATCCAGATAAATCATTGATGCTACGGCATCTACCCTGATACCGTCTGCATGGTACATATCCAGCCAGAACAGCGCACTGCTTATAAGAAAACTGCGCGTTTCGTTGCGGCCGTAATTAAATATATAGGTTTTCCAGTCAGGATGAAACCCTTTTCTGGGGTCAGCGTGTTCAAACAGGTGCGTTCCGTCAAAATAGGCCAGGCCGTGCTCATCGGAAGGAAAATGCGAAGGCACCCAGTCCAGTATAACGCCTATGCCTTTTTTATGCAGGCAGTCTATAAGGAACATCATGTCCTGGGGTGTGCCATATCTGCTGGTGGGAGCAAAATAACCGGTAGTCTGATAACCCCACGAACCGTAAAACGGATGTTCCATTACCGGCAGCAGTTCAATGTGGGTAAACCCCATATCTCCTGCGTACTCCGTAATGTACTGTGCTGTTTCCCTGTAATTAAGAGGCCTGTTTTCTTCTTCGGGTTTTCTTCTCCAGGAACCAAGATGCATTTCATATATTGACATGGGTGAATTTGCAGAATTATTTTTATGGCGGGTTTTCATCCAGTCAGCGTCTGCCCAGTTGTATTTCATATCCCAAACTATGGATGCGGTCTGGGGCGGCATTTCTGAGTTAAATGCAAAAGGGTCTCTTTTATCAACAGTATAATTATTGTGTGAAGATACTATTCTGTACTTGTAAAGCGTGCCGTTTCCTATTTCCGGGATAAATCCTTCCCAGATACCGGAATTGTCCCACCTGATGCTAAGCGGGTGCGAGTCAGCGTTCCAGCCATTAAAATTGCCCATTACAGTTACGCTTTTAGCATTAGGTGCCCATACGGCAAAACATACACCCTGCCGGCCTTCATGTTCAATTATATGAGAGCCCAGTTTTTTGTAAAGCCGGTAATGCGTGCCTTCACGGAAAAGATAAATGTCGTTTTCAGTGAATAAACTTACCCCGTGTATAACATTTTGCATAGCTTAGTCCTCATAGAAAGGTGTCTGCGTTGGCCGGTATTTACAGCACGCATATATTCATTATAACAATTTTGTATGCTTTGTGCCTGTAGCAGGGGAAAATATTGATTATAGAAATTTAAGGTTCAAAATTAGAAAATACGGATTGAAAAACAATAATGCTACAAATGATTAGTTCATGTGCATGGTAAATTACAATGTTTTCTAGTGTCAAATCGGAGAATGACAACTTGCATGAATACCAAAAGATGATAAAAGTGTAGTAACCAAAAAAAAGCCGCCTTTTTAAAAGCGGCTTTTTTGTTTTCTTTGATTTTGCAGAGCAATCTCTGCTACTACTGGAAATGTGTTACTGAAATCATTTGTTGTACCTGTACTCTACTTCGCCTTCCTTAACATAGCCCAGGTCTTTGCGTATCCTGTACTCTATATACGCGTTATCATTCTCAAGCATGTAAATTTCATTTTTAAGGCGCGCATTATCCAGCCGGATAGCGGAAAGTTCTTTTTTAATTTTTTGATATTCAAGAGCTTTGCTTACCAGGTTGAAAAATCCTTTGTTTAAAGTAAGCACCAGGATAATAATTATCAGAAAAAACAGAGTTCTGCGTTTTTTATAGAACTCTTTTATGAAATTCATTTTTTGAATCCGACAAATTTAGCTTTTGAACCCAGCTCTTCTTCAATTCTCATTAACTGGTTGTATTTGCATGCTCTGTCGGTTCTGGAAGCAGAGCCGGTTTTTATCTGGCCGGTGTTTAAGGCTACTGCCAGGTCAGCAATAAAGGCATCTTCGGTTTCACCGCTTCTGTGGGAAATAATGGCCGTATAGCCGGATTTAAATGCCAGCTGTACAGCTTCAACGGTTTCAGTTAAAGAACCAATCTGGTTTACCTTTACTAAAATAGAATTGCCTACGCCTTTTTTTATACCTTCTGCAAATATTTTTGTGTTGGTAACAAATAAATCATCGCCAACTAACTGGGTTCTTTTGCCCAGTTTGTCTGTCAGTTTTTTCCAGCCGTCCCAATCTGCTTCTGATAAGCCGTCTTCAATGGAAACTATAGGGTATTTGTTTAACAAATCAGCGTAAAAATCTATCATCTGTTCGGAAGTTTTTGTTTTGTCTTTCGGTTCGCCTTCAAGGGTATAGATATTATTTTCATAAAGTTCGCTGGCGGCGCAGTCTAAGGCCAGGTAAATATCTGTGCCTAATTTATAGCCTGCTTTACCGATTGCTTCTGCAATCACAGAAAGCGCTTCTTCATTAGAGCCGAGGTTTGGGGCAAAACCGCCTTCGTCACCAACGGATGTGTTATAGTTTTTTTTCTTTAAAACTGATTTTAGGTTATGAAATACTTCTGCACCCATTCTCAGTGATTCTTTGAAACTTTTTGCGCTGGAAGGGACAATCATAAATTCCTGCAGGTCTACGTTATTGTCTGCGTGTTCTCCGCCGTTAAGAATGTTCATTAACGGTACCGGAAGAATGTAATCACTGGAGCTGATGCCGTAGCATTTGCGGATATATTCATAAAGAGGCATTTTTAAAGAAAGGCTTTCTGCTCTGCACAGTGCCATGGAAGCGCCCAGGACTGCGTTGGCGCCAAGGCTGGCTTTGTTTTCTGTACCGTCAAGGGCAATCATTGCTCTATCTATTTCAATTTGTTTTGAAGAATCCATGCCTTCTATCTTTTTTGCTATGGAAGTATTTACATTGTTTACGGCTTTGGTAACGCCTTTGCCTAAATAACGGGTCTTATCGCCGTCTCTTAATTCCAATGCCTCTCTGGTGCCGGTAGATGCGCCTGAAGGTACTGCCGCTCTTCCTAATACGCCGTTGTCTAAAATTACGTCTACTTCTACCGTGGGGTTTCCTCTTGAATCCAGAATTTCACGTGCATGTACTTTTTTAATCTTTGCCATGTTATTTCTCCTTTTCCTTGTATTCTTTCTTCTTTTACATTGAAATTATTTGAGGAATGGCAGAAAATTCTTTTGAAGTATTTATTGTTTTAGGTAAAAAGAAACTGTTTTTCTAAAAAATCAATTGCCTTGTTTGACGAATCCGCTTTAGCGGGTTCGGAGTTTGGCAATTGAAAGTTTCTTTTTATCGTTCCTGAAGGAAAAACAATAATGAAATGAAAAAGAATTTTCTGCAGATACTAAAGCCTTATTTCAATGTTCGCTCATTTTATCTTTTTTTTCACAATTTGTAAATTATTTTCCAGGTTTCTCTGCGCCAGTTCATCAGGCAATCCCAGCTGTTTTGCTTTCTCCCAGAAAAACACCGCCTGTTCCGGATTATTCTTCATATAATAACAATTACCCAGGCAGTTATACACTTCTCCGTAATTTCGCACGCCTACTGAAACGCTGTATGCCTTTATGGCCTTATCCCAGTCCTGCATGGCCCGGTACACCTCGCCCAGCTCAAAAGCAGAGCGTTCTGAATGAACTTTATCCAGAGAAATTGCTTTTTCATAACAGGAAACAGCTTTCTGGTAATTGCCGGCAGCTACTGCGTCCGTACCCATTTTTCTGTAAACATCCGCACAAAAAGGCAGTATGGCAAAAACCCAGATTATAATGGCTCCTGCCGAAAAAACCGTAATTCTTAAAACCGGTGATTTGTTAATTTTGGTTTTTTCGGGTTTTGCTTTTTCTTTTACAGGGATTTCAGGTTTTCTTAAACTTATGCCCATAAGTACAAACAAAGTAACGGCGGTTGGCATAATTCTTAAGGGGAAATTAGTTAAGCAGAAAATAATAAAAGCAGCAACGCCTGCTGAAATGCCGTAGGTAAGTTTGTCATCAGGGTTGTTTTTAAAAATGACGGTAAAATAAACGAGAAACAGTAAAATAAATGCCAGTAATCCCATGGTGCCGCTTTCTGCCCAGACCTGCAGAAATTCATTGTGCACATTGGATTCACTGGTCCCGCGCAGTGAAAAGTTAAATTTTTCTTTTACTATGTACTGGTAAAGGGCAAAGTTTACTTTAAGGTTTCCGGCTCCTACGCCAAGCACAGGATGAGCTTTTATCATTTCCATTGCTACGTGCCATTTAAAGAAACGTTCCGTGACAGCTGGATTCCCGTCTGTTTTTGAAAGACGGGGCAATAGCGAATTGTTAAATAAAAAAACACTGCTTACTAAGATAAGCATAGATACAAATACAAAAAATGTTTTTCTGCTGAATTTCAGCAATGAAAAAACAAAAATAAGAGATGCCCCGCAGGCAATCCATGCGCCGCGGGTTCTGGTAAAAACAAGGTTTAATAAAAGCATTGCTAAAAGAGCTGTCCATGAAAATTTGATTATACCTGAAGTTTTGAATGCCTGCATAACTGCCACCGGAATCAGCACCACTATAAAACCGGCAAAAAAGTTCGGGTTGCCCAGACTGGAGCCGGGTCTGCCGTTGTAGTTTGTCAGCCAGGCCACAAAATCAACACCGAAGCGCTGGAATATACCGTAAGTGCAGACAATTAATCCTGAAACCAGTACGGTATTTAAGATAGTTTCAGTTTGGTTAGGTGAAAATGTGGATGCATAAAACAAAGCAAAAGCAAGGCATAGATGAATAAGCGCAATATCAACAGTAAGCCTGGGGAATTTAGCATTTAGTATAGAAATCAGCTCTACGGCTATAAAAATAAGGAAGGCTATCAACACGGGGGATAAGGCAGTTTTGTTTTTTTGTTCAAGGCAGTTAACAATAAAAAAACCGAAAGCGCCAATAAGCAGAATAAGGGTGAGTGTCTCTTTGATTAAAAAAGGGTCTTTGGTGCCTGTAAAAAAAATAACGGGCAGTGCCAGCAGGGCAGTTTGAATTAAACGAAATGAAATATTCATTTTTGGAATGCGTGCTACTTTGTTGATTCTGTAACCCATTTATCCTCTCCTCTTGGGAGAGGATTGAGGTGAGGGCATAGTAAAAAAGCAGAAAACCCTGAGCTATTTAAAGATTAGCAATAATTCTTTCTGTGTCTTTCTGAATGGCCGCAATTTTAGTTTCAGAATTAGATTCAAAGTATAGCCTTACTAAAGGCTCGGTGCCGCTTAAGCGCATGCCTACCCAGGAACCGTCTTCAAGAATAAACTTAAAACCGTCAGTAGTGTCAAGTTTGCTTACTTTAATGCCGGCAAATTCTTTAGGCTGTGCCGCCTGAATCTTATCTTTGAATTTGTTGCCCATCAGTTCGGGTTTTAGTTTCAGGTTTTTGCGGGTGGTGACGTATTTGCCGCAGAGTTTTTCAATGTCTATAAGTATTTTCTTAATGGATTTCTTTTCGTTGGCTACCAGTTCCGCTATCAGCAGGCAGGCCAGTACGCCGTCTTTTTCCGGCACGTGGCCTCTTATGGTAAGACCGCCGGATTCTTCGCCGCCAATTATAAACTCTTTCGGATGGTTAACCATAATATCGCCGATATATTTAAAACCTACGGCGGTTTCTTTTACTTCAATACCGAACTTCTTTGCTATGGCGTCAATTAAATGGGTTGTCATAACAGAACGTACCGCTATGCCTTTCCATTTGCGGGATTTTGCTAAGTTGTAAAGCAGTAGTGATATTACCTGGTTGGGTGTAATGTAGGTGCCGTCAGAATCTACAATACCGAACCTGTCTGCATCTCCGTCACAGGCAAGGCCCAGTGTAAGTTTGTTTTTTTTCATAACTTTTGTCAGTTCTTCCAGGCGCTCTGCATCCGGTTCAGGCCTGTGGCCGCCAAAAAGCGGGTCCCGGTTCCCGTGAAGTACTACCAGTTTGCAGTTTGCTTCCTTTAATATAACGTCCAAATATTCCCTGGCGGCACCGTAAAGTAAATCTACGCCGATTTTTAATTTTGCTTTTTTAATAACTTTTAAATCCACCAGTTCTTTTATTCTTTTTATATAAATCTGTTTAGGGTCATAATCTTTTATTAATTGTTTCACTACGCCTTCTTCGTACGGCATTTCTTTGATTTTTGACGGATCATTTTGCAGTGCTTTACAGCTATCCTCAATGGTTTTTGTGGTTTCAGGCAGTGCCGGCCCGCCCCAAGCAGGAGAAAATTTAAGCCCGTTATATTCCGGCGGATTGTGGCTGGCGGTAAAGTTTATACCGCCGGCAAGTTTGCCTCTGATGATTTCATAGGAAACCAGCGGTGTAGGGACATCTCTGACAGTTCTAAGGGCTTTAATACCGTTGGCAGCTAAAACACAGCAGGAAAGTTTGGAAAATTCTTCTGATAAAAACCTGGGGTCATAACCTACAATCACAGATTTTAATTTCAAATTTGAAATTTCAGATTGAGAATTTATATAATCTGCAATTGCCTGGGTTACAAGTTTTACGTTTTCAAAGGTGAATTCTTCCGCAATTATTGCTCTCCAGCCGCTGGTTCCGAATTTAATGGTTGACATAAGCCCTCCGGTATAAGTTATTTGATGTGTCTAATAAATGTTAAAGTTTTATGTGATTACCCTTTTTATCCTCTCCTCTTGGGAGAGGATTGAGGTGAGGGTATGTGGAATTTTATTTTCTTGGATTTATACAGCAGAATGCTTTTTTGCCTGCGCGCAGCATGACAGGTTCTGTTATTTTTATAACCGTATCTTTATTCATTATTCCTAAACTTTTTAAGGTTGAGATGTCATAGTATTCTACGGCGCCCTGGTCTATAAGGCGGCGTGCGTCATTTTTGCTTTTAATTTTTAGTTCCGCTGCGCAGAAAGTTAATAAATCCAGTGCTTTGTATTCTTCTTCCAGAGCTTTCAGCTGAGGCACATCAGAGCTTAAGGGCAGCTGTTTGTTTGAAAATACATTATCAAAATCATTTTGTTCTTTATCAGCAGTTTCCTGTCCGTAATACTGCTTTACTATTTCATGTGCCAGCCTGGCTTTTGCACTTCTGGGGTTGGCAGAAATATCATCTTCATATTTTTTTACTTCAAAATCCGTGAGCAGTTCATAATAAACTTTCATTACATCGTCCGGAATAGACATTAGCTTGCCGAACATATCCTTGGGTGTATCATTAAGCGCAATGTAGTTTTTATAGGATTTAGACATTTTTTTAACACCGTCTGTGCCTACTAATAAAGGAAGCGTCATTACTACCTGAGGTTCCTGCCCGGCATCGCGCTGAAGCTCTCTGCCAACAAGCAGGTTAAACTTCTGGTCTGTGCCGCCAAGTTCTATGTCTGATTTTATGGCTACGGAATCCTGCCCCTGCAGAAGCGGGTAAATGAATTCAAGGATGGTTATGGGTACATCATTTTTGTAGCGCTCTGAAAAGTCATTTCTTTCAAGCATTCTGGCTACGGTGTATTTTGAGGTAAGGGTAAGCAGGCCTTTTATGCCCAGTTCTTTGAGCCAGGTGCTGTTATACACAACTTCTGTTTTACTGCGGTCAAGAATTTTAAATACCTGTTCAGTATAAGTTTTTGCATTTTGCAATATCTGTTCTTCGCTTAATACAGGCCGGGTTTTGTTCTGTCCTGATGGATCTCCAACCTGGGCAGTGAAATCACCCACTATAAATACTACGGTATGGCCGTTATCCTGAAAAAGCCTGAGTTTGCGAAGCGCTACAGTATGGCCCAGGTGAATGTCCGGTGAAGTGGGGTCAACGCCAAGTTTAACGCGCAATTGTTTCTTTTTTGACAGTTTTGCGGCTAATTCTTCTTCAGAAATTAATTCAACAGTACCGCGTTTTACTTTCTTTAAAAACTCTGCAGTCATTGGTTTGTCCCGTTATTTTATTAGTTAAGTTTGTTGAAAAATACTCTATCATTTTTGCAGGTTTTATTCAAGCCGGGAATTTGAATTTGAATTCAATTTATGTTATAAATAAAGACCAATTGAAATAAAAACTTCAGTTGAAATATTCAGGCATGAAAAGGAGAGGTAAGATGCTTAAAAAAGTAATGGTTTTTGCTTTTGTATTATCTGCCGGCGCTTTAACGGCAGCAGCTCAGGAAGGGGGCAGCGAATTGAAAACACAGAAAGATAAAGTAAGTTATTCCTTAGGCTGGGACATAGGACAAACATTTAAGAAACAGCTCATTGAAGTAGATGCGGATATTCTGCTTGCAGGCTTGAAAGAATCTTTAACAGATGCAAAATGTAAAATGACGGATGACGAAATGAAAGAAACCATGATGGCTTTAAGAACAGAAATACAGGAAAAAAGAACCAAGCAGGCGTCTGAGCAAGGTGCAAATAATAAAAAAGAAGGCGATGAGTATTTAAAGAAAAACCTGAAACAGAAAGGCGTAAAAGCCACAAAAAGCGGCCTTCAGTACAAAGTAATTAAGGAAGGCAAGGGCGCAAAACCAAAAGCCACGGATACCGTGAAAGTAAATTATAAAGGCACTCTTATTGACGGCACAGAATTTGACAGCTCCTACAAAAGAGGCGAGCCGGCAACTTTCCCGATTAATGGAGTTATTAAAGGATGGACAGAAGCCCTTCAGCTTATGAACACAGGTTCAACCTATGAACTTTATATACCTTCAGCACTTGCTTATGGCGAAAACGGCGCAGGCGGAACCATCGGGCCTAACGCTGTTTTAATTTTTACCGTAGAACTGATTTCCATTGAAAAACCTGAATCAACCCCGCAAATGCAGATAAAGTAAAAAAACAATTAAAAGTTCAAGCCGCCAAAAGCGGCTTGAACTTTAGTATCTAACCACCGGATATCTTAATGAACATATTTCTTGCAACATTTTTAACGGATTTAATTCTGTTTATTGTAGGCTTTTTTGTAATGTACAGAGCCGGCGAAAATAATTTTAGCAATCTGTTTTGCATGCTGCTGGGTATTGCCAACGGGTTCGGTTATATAGCCGCCAGTTTGATTTCCGGAAAAATTGTAAACCAGAAAACCAGCAAGCCTATTCTTATAATCAGCACAATTGTAACAGTGGCTTCCTGCATAGCATTGCTCTGCCTTAAGGATTTCCTTTCAAACTTTTTATTGCTTGTATTAATGGGTGCAAGCACATCTTTCTATTTTAATGCCTTTCAGTCTTTTATCCGCAACACTTCTTCCCGCGGTGAAATATTCAAAACCATGAGCACCTATACTTTTACCTGGAACTCCGGCATAGCGCTTGGTTTTTTAAGTTCCGGTTCTTTGTACCGTGCCGGCCCTGTAGCATTGTCTGTTTTAATGGTAATCTGCGGTATAGCCATAATGGGAATAATAAACGCCAGGCGCGTATCCGCTGAAACTGCTGTTGATAATGAGGCCCATTCCTTTAACGCAAACCCGTTTTATCTCTGGGTCGGCTGGATAATGATATTTTCTGTAAATTCCGTAGAAAGGTCTATACAAACTTTTTTTCCTGTCATTAGCGCGCAGAACAATTTGTCTCCTTTTTTATCCGGCATACCGCTGTTTCTTTTAATGGCGGCGCAGGGGACATTCAGCCTATATCTGGCAAAGAAAAAAAATTTATTTTATAATAAAAAAGCTGCCCTGTTGATTAATTTATCAGGGTTGCTTATTTTTACAGCCTTGTGGCTGTACCCGTCATACATAACTTATCTGGTTTGTTTTTTTCTTACAGGGCTTTACGGTTCATTTTGCTACATGTCAGCGGTGGTGTATGCAAACAACCATCATGAGAACCGCTCGCATAATGTGGGCATAAATGAAACCCTGGTAGGCATAAGCGGTATTACCGGCGTGGCAATGTCATCTTTTTTTATGGAATATTTTCCGGGCGCCGGATCACTTTATCTTATCTGCGCGCTGTATATTGTTGCGGCCATAGTTTATATTTCCTTAATTCCCGAACATAAAAAAGCATAAAAAGGAGAACCAGCCATGCTTACAAAAGAAGAACTTTTAGAGAAAGCCAAAAAACCCTCACAGGAAGCTATGAAACTGCACCCGTTTTACCAGGGCAAAATTGAAATTACCCCAAAATGCTGTATAAGAAGCATGGATGATTTTTCTATCTGGTACAGCCCGGGTGTGGCGGAGCCCTGTAAAGCCATAAATAAAAATAAAGACCTTTCCTTTGATTATACCAACAGAGCCAACTTAATTGCAGTTATTTCAGACGGCACCCGTGTGCTGGGGTTGGGAAATATCGGCCCTGAAGCCGCCATGCCGGTAATGGAAGGCAAGGCTATGATTTTTAAATATCTCGGCGGGGTAGATGCCATACCGCTGTGCCTTGATACCACAGACCCTAAAAAGTTTATTGAAACGGTAAAATTGCTTGAGCCGTCTTTCGGCGGTATTAACCTGGAAGACATAGAAATGCCCAAATGTTTTGAAATACTGGATACTTTAAGAAAAGAAATGAATATACCTGTCTGGCATGATGACCAGCAGGGTACCGCGCTTGTTACCGTAGCAGGATTTATAAATGCGCTGAAAGTAGTAGGCAAAAAAATTGACCGGGTAAAAATAGCCATGGTAGGCGCCGGGTCTGCAAATATCTGTACGGCCCGCATGCTTATAAAAGCGGGTGTAAATCCTGAAAATATTATTATGACTGATACCAAAGGCACTCTGCATAAAGGCAGAACTGAACTGCAGGAAAAATACAAAGAAAAATGGGAAATCTGCCAGAAAACAAATAAAAACAATGTGTTAGGCGGTATAGCCGAAGCCATGAAAGGCGCAGACGCACTGGTGGCACTTTCTACGCCCGGCCCGGATATAATTAAAAAAGAATGGATAAAAGCCATGGCAAAAGATTCTATTGTTTTTGTCTGTGCAAACCCCATACCGGAAATCTGGCCGTGGGAAGCAAAAGAAGCCGGCGCAAGAATTGTAGCTACGGGCCGTTCGGATTTTCCAAACCAGGTAAATAATTCGCTGGGCTTTCCGGGCGTATTCCGCGGGGCGCTGGATGTGCGTGCAAAAACTATTACAGATGAAATGTGCATAGCTGCTGCCAATGAAATAGCAAAAGTGCAGGAAGATATAGGGCTTGATGACGAACATATAGTGCCTACCATGGATAATTGGGAAGTGTATATAAGGGAAGCGGTGGCGGTAGGCTTGAAAGCCATAGAACAGGGTGTAGCCAGAAAAATCCTTACAAAAGAAGAATTGCGCGCCAATGCAGAAAAAGTTATTAAAAGATCGCGGGATGAAGTGAAATTTTTAATGGAAAAAGGTATAATAAAGATGCCGGAGTAGTTACCCCGCATCTTTAAAGGTGAAAAAAATGCATAACGTAGACGTGAAAACAATCAGCTATGAAGTCAGAAGGTCCTGTATTGAAGCCAATTGTGTCATAAGGCCGGATATCCTCAATGCCATGAAAAAGGCTAAAAGTATTGAAACCGGCCTCGCAAACAGTATTTTAGAGGAACTTATCCAAAACAGTATTATTGCGCAAAAAGAAATGATGCCCATCTGCCAGGATACGGGTGTGACCTGCGTGTTTGTGGAAATGGGTGACAACGTGCACATAACAGGCGGGAACCTTAATGATGCCATAAACGAAGGCGTAAGGCAGGCGTACAAAGACGGTTTTTTGCGAAAATCCATTGTTGAAGACCCGTTATTTAGAAAAAATACGCGGGATAACACTCCCGCTATAATTCACACCGATATTGTAAAAGGCACTGATTTAAAAATAATGATAATGCCCAAGGGCGCCGGTTCGGAAAATATGAGCCGCATAAAAAATTTCAGCCCCAATGCTACCACCGAATCCATAGAAGATTTTATTATTGAAACAGTTATCACCGGAGGAGCCAATGCCTGTCCGCCGCTGATTGTGGGCGTGGGTATAGGCGGAAACATGGATTATGCCATGGTGCTGGCAAAAAAAGCTTTCTTCAGGGAAATAGGTTCAAAGAACAAAAAACCACCTTATGCCGAACTGGAAAAAGTATTGCTTGATAAAATAAACAAAACCGGCTTAGGCCCGCAGGGTCTTGGCGGAAAAACTACCGCTTTTGCAGTGCACATAGAGACCCATCCGTGCCATATAGCCTCATTGCCCGTAGCGGTAAATTTAAGTTGTCACGTCACAAGGACGAGAACTATAAACCTATGAAAACAATAAAAATTACCACACCGATTACCAAAGAAACAGTAAAAAGTTTAAAAGCAGGAGACCGCGTTTTTATTTCAGGCACCATTTACACTGCCAGAGACACGGCGCACAAAAGAATTTTTGAGTTGATAGCCAACAAAGAAAAACTGCCCTTTGAACTTGAAGGCGCAGTTATTTATTATGTAGGCCCATCGCCGGCTAAACCGGGCCAGGTTATAGGCTCGGCAGGCCCCACCACCAGCAGCAGAATGGACAGTTTTACACCAATCTTGCTTGAAAAAGGCCTTAAGGGCATGATAGGCAAAGGTAAAAGGTCACCGGATGTTATTAAAGCAATCAAAAAATATAAAGCTGTTTATTTTGCCGCTACCGGTGGAGCAGCTGCCTTGCTGGCCAAAACGGTAAAAGACAGCGACCTGATAGCATTTTTTGAGCTGGGCACCGAAGCTATTTACAAACTGGAAGTAAAAGATTTTCCTGCCATAGTAATCAACGATATGTACGGCAATGATTTGTACGAAAAGGTTGGGGGCTCTAAGTTATGGAAGATATAAAAAAATTTTCCGGAAAAAGACATACCGGGTTGAGGCTGATGTGCAAAAGCAAAATTCAGCGGCCTACGGTAACGGAAAAAAATATAAATTATGCCGGAAGCATAAAAATAGATGAAGCCCTGCTGGAAAAAGCGGATATTCTGCCGTATGAAGTGGTGCTTATAGTGAATGTCTCCACCGGCGCCAGGTTTGAAACCTATACAATTCCCGGGAAAAGAAACTCAGGTATCATTGGTTTGCAGGGCGGGACAGCGCGGCTGGGCGAAATCGGCGATAAACTAATAATTATTTCTTCAACTTACATAGAAACAGAAACTGCTTTAACCCATAAACCAAAATTAGTATTTGTAAACGAAAAAAACAAAGCTGTTTCCAGATAGTATTTCAAAACATTAGTGTGTTTCCGCGGACTTGTCCTAAGGAAGTCACCAGATGAAAAACCAGAAACCCAGCATCAAAGAAACAACTCTTGCCATCCCTACCTATCTTTTAGGTCCCGAAGACAAAAACCCGCATTTTTCGCACGTCATTGATAAACCCGTTTATCCCTACAGCATGCTGGATGAAATAACCACCGTAAAAAAAAGTAAAAACTACCGCGCTATAGTTATGGAAAACAGTTTTATTAAACTGATAATTCTTCCGGATTTAGGCGGCAGAATTTATAGTATTTATGATAAAACCATAAATCAGGAAGTACTGTATAAAAATCACGTTATTAAACCTTCCTTAATTGCTTTGCGCGGAGCATGGATTTCTGCCGGCATAGAATTCAATTACTTTTTCTTCGGCCACAGCGTTACCACTATTTCACCGGTAGATTATGCAATTAGTTCCGAGGATGACAAATGCACGCTTACTATTGGCGGAGTGGATAAGATATACCAGATGAAATGGGCTGTCTCCATAACACTCTATAGCGATAAATCCTACATTGAAATAGGTATAAAACTTTTTAATACATCCCAGTTCAGGTATCCAAACTATTTCTGGACAAATGTGGGCCTGCCGGCCACCAGGGACATGCAGTTTATCTGCCCAACAAAAGAAATAATGATGAGCTGGTGTTCCGGAGGCATTCAGTACCCTGTTTATGAAAGCAAGGATATGAGCTGGTATAAAAATCACGAATATGCGGTAGATTTGTACGGCAGTCTTTCCACCGAAGATTATTTCGGCGCCTATTACCATAAAAATGACTACGGCCTTATACACATTGCAAAACACAAAGACTGCCCGGGCAAGAAGTTTTTTACCTGGGGCAATAACCCGCAGGGGCATGCCTGGACGAAAATACTTACAGACCATGCCGGCCCGTATGTGGAAATTCAGTCCGGCAGGTTTATGACCCAGCATGAACAGGAATTCATAAGGCCTTTTTCAACAGAGTCCTGGAAAGAACACTGGTATGTATTAAAAGGTTTAGGCGGGGTAAGTTATGCGAATTCAAAAGCGGCTTTTAACATAACAGCAGAGAAAAAAGGTTCGGATTTAAAGATAAAAGTTAAAATTAATACTACAAGTGCTGTTGCGGGAGCAATACTTAACGTGAAATCAAAAGGAAAAATTATTTATACATTTAGCGCCGATTTAAAACCGGAACAGGTATTCATGAAAAATATAGCCATTCCAAAAAATAAAACAGGTAAAGAACTTATACTTGAGCTTATAGATTCAAAAGGTGAATGTCTTGCAGAATATAAAAAAGAAATCTGAATATCCCGGTGCCCCAGCCGTGCATGAAAAACTGTACCATAAAGGTTTAAGCCTTTTAAAAACTGCGCACAGGGAAAAAGCCAAAGCGGTATTTAACAGTATAAAAGCCACAGGCCCGTTAATGGCGCAGGTATATTCCTGCCTGGGTGAAATACATCACCAGATGCACCAGGATGATGATGCAGAAAAATATTTTCTGCAGGCTTTAAAGATAAATAAAACAAACCCTGACGCCAGATTTTACTATAGTATGGTTTTGAATCAGCAGGATAAATCCAAGAAGATGAACAAACTGCTCTTGGGCCTTACAAAAACAAGCCAGTACAACAGTATTGCCAATTATGTGCTGGCTTATTTAGCCCTCAGGGCAGGAAAATATGCGCAGGCAGAAAAATATATAATTGACAGCCTGAAAACTAACCCGGAAAACCTGAAATCATACTTTTTACATTTGATTTGTCTGAGAAAAGAGCGTAAATATAATGAAGCCTATAGTGTTCTTGAAAAAGCAGTTGCCTTAGACCCTACAAGCTATCTTTTCCGCAGTGAACACAAAATACTTACAAAAGAATCAGCCTTGCCGGTTAAACTGCAAAAACTGCCGGAGCTTGTATCTTTGGAATATGACGAACTTTCCATAAACACAGCCATAGAATACATGAACTGCAAATTACTGCAGGATGCATATTTTATACTTACTGACGCCCTGAAACTTCAGAAAACAAAAACCAACCCGCTTTTTTACTACACTCTGGGTTATATTTTAAATGCAACAGGCCAGAAGGAAGAAGCAAAAAAATATTTCAAGACAGCATCAGAAATTAACAGCACTTATTTTATGCCGTACAGGTATGAAATAATAAGCATAATGGAAGTTGCCTTAACAGCAAACCCCAAAGACGGCATGGGCTATTATCATTACGGGAATATGCTTTTTGCGGCAGACCGGTTTGACGAAGCTATTGATGCCTGGAAAAAAGCAGTTCTTCTGCTTAACAACACAAATGCTACGGTTTACCGTAACCTGGGCATGGCGTACAGCAGTGTAAAAGCTGATCTTTTGGAAAGTGTGAAATATTACAGAAAAGCCGTTGCTATAGACCCGCTGGACTGCCGGTTGTACCACGAATTGGATGAAATTTATTCTGAACTTGATATGCATCATGAAAGAACGTATCTGCTTGAAAGTGCGCCGAAAAAAATAAAAAACCATCCTAAAATACTCAAAAGATGGGCTTATCTTTATTGCGGACTGCAGGAATATGAAAAAGGCATAAAACTTCTTGAAGTTAACAGGTTCGCTTTCAGCGAAGGCGGTTATGACACCATTAATTTATACAAGTATATGTGTATTTCCCTGGGCAAAAGCCTGTGCAAACAAAAAAAATACCGGAAAGCAATTACCTGTTTTCATAAATCAGTCTGGTACCCGTCCACTCTGGGCATAGAGCTTAAATTTGTACATAACCTGCAGGGGTTATATGAATTAGGCAAAGCCTGCCTGCAGACAGGGGAAAAACAAAAAGCAAAACAATACTGGCAGAAAATTACAAAAAGCATTTCCATTACGGGCACCCATATGAGATATTACCAGGCATTGGCATACCAACAGCTGGGCAAACCCCAGGAAGCTCAGAAAATATTTAATGAACTGATTGTGAAAAACACCGAAAGGCAGAAAAACAGGGAAGTCCAGGAACCGCTTTCCGCTGGTGAAAAGAGTGTCTTGTCTTTAACAAGAAATGAAAAAGAAATGATTTCTTACCTGTATTATGTCAAGGGCCTGGGCTATCTGGGCCAAAATAACAGGCAAAAGGCAAAAGAAAACTTCGTAAAAAGTATAAATAAATACCCGCATTTGCGTTGGGCGCAGGCGGCACTGGATGAATTATTACAGGAGGAAGTATAAATGTTCAGATTAATCGGTTTGTTTGCATTAGTACCGGCAACAATGTTTTTGACTGTCAGTTTCTTTGTTCTGTTTGCAGTAAGCAAAGCAGAAAAAGACGGCCTTAAAAAGCTGGGTAAAACCGTCGCAGTGCTTTTATGGATTTGCGCAGGCTTGGTTTTAACAGCAGGCGTAGCAACAATGATTAAAGGCCATTGTCCGTTGATGCCCCGTATGGCAGGCTGCCATAAAATGGGCCCCATGGCCGGTGGTGAAGGTTTTGATAAAAAGTGTTGCGATATGAAGTGTGATGATATGCCCTGTACACCGGAAGAAAAAGCAAAGATGATGAAAGGTTCAAAGAAGTAGATAAACCGCAGTATAATCAGAAAGAATTACTAGAGGCTGGCTTTCTTGCCGGCCTTTTTTTATGATTGAATTGTGTTTTTTCTTATAAACTTATCATTTGTTCTCACTAATCACGTAATCATTTAACGACTAACCACAATGTTTTTTATTCTTTACAACACATTTCTAATTATCTAAAATGTAGGCGTCCTTTCCAACGAAAAACTAAAAAAAATAAACCCGTCTCCGGAGGCCTCATGAGAAACAAACTTATCCTGTTTTTATTAACTGTATTTATTCTGTCTTTTATTGCTGTGGTTCCGTCATTTTCAGGTGTTACACCACCTGCTGTGCTTACCGGCATGGCAGCTTACCAGGCCGGTTCTTCAGACACTGTTAAGCTTTACTGGTATGCCGGCGCCGATGATAATGAAACCGGAGACCTGGGGGCAGGAAGCAGTTATTTAATTCAGTATACCAGTATGCCCGCCAGCGTTGTGTGGTCCACCTCCAATGCGCAGGTGGTTATATCCACACAGGGCGTAGCGCAGGGGTCTTTGGTATGTGCAGAAGTAACTACACTGGTACCGGGAACGCATTTTTTCCGTATCTGGGCCAAGGATGATGCAAACAATTATTCCGGAGCCTCTGCCATAATTATGTTTTACAGTTCGCAGTTTTCCTATGAAATTGTTGACGGACAGACTAATGATTCGGGAAATTATGATACCCTGGCAGTAGACAGGTCGGGTAATCTTTTTGTTGCTTACCGTTATTCTACAGGCAATGATTTGCGCGTTATTAAGCGTACCGGCACCGTTTGGGGGACACCGGTTACAGCTATAGGCAACAGCGTTTTATATAATTCCATGGCAGTAGATGCAAACAGCGTGGTCCACGTATGCTATAACGATATTTCATCTTCCCGTGAATTGAGATATGCCCGGGTAGAAGGCACTAATTGGGATGTGTCTTTGATAGACCCAAATGTTGACGTTCAGGATATTTCAACCGCAGTAGACGGTGCGGGAAATGTGCACGTTTCCTATTATGACCCCACAAACAAAAATCTGAAATATGCAAAATTCAACGGAGTGGTGTGGTCCACCTATACGATAGATTCAACCGGTGATGATATGGGAAAATACAGCTCCCTTGTAATTGACAGCTCGGGTAATCCGCATATAGCTTATTATGATTATGACACCAGTAAAATAAAATACGCGCAGTACATCAGTTCTTATTGGGCTCTGTCAACGCTTGATATTTCCGGCTGTTTCCCTTATAACAACATTTCCATGGTGCTTGGCGTAAACGGCTATGCTCACTTATCTTTCAGAGATAACGGCCTTTATTATGCAAAATATAACGGTACAGCCTGGAATTTTACCGAAGTGGATACCGTAGGCGGTTATGCTTCAACAATTGCTTTAGACGGTTCCGGCAATCCTCATATAGCCCATACCAATTATTCTGATTTAAGATATGCCAGGTTTAACGGTGTTTCCTGGTCAACGTTTACTGTTGATTCTCAGGATACAGTTGGTTCTGCCGCTTCAATAGCTGTTGATGGTGCAGGTAACGTGCATATCTCTTATTATGATACAACCAACGCAGATTTGAAAATTGCCCACTGGAATAATACTGGTTTTCAGGGCCCTATGGGTGGAAGCCCTAAGGGAAAAGCACTGGCTCCGGCACCTGTTTGGGGCCTGGCTGTAGGTGTGTCATCAATCACCTGGACCTGGACAGACAATTCATCTAATGAAACAGGATTTAAATTATACGTATCTTCCGCAAATGGCACCGGGTTTAATTTAATTGCAAACACAAATGTCTTAACACCCGGCGTAGTTACACGGGATCAGGAAAACCTGACAGCCAATACATCCTACCAGGCCTACGTAGTTGCTATAAATGCCGGAGGTGTTGTCTCTTCTTCTGCAACTATCTGCTACACCTTAACAGAAAAACCTTTTTCTACCGTCATATCCAGCGTTACACAGGATGTAATCAGCGTTAACTGGAGCCCCAACGGAAACCCGGAACCGGGCACAACTTATCAGGTTTATATGTCCACTGCCGCTGATTTTACCACGCAGTCTATTACCGTAGTTTCAACTTCAGGAATCAGTGTCCCGGATCTTCTGCCGGACAGCAGTTATTATTTCAAGGTCAGAGCCGTAAACGGCGGCGGCGTGCCGGGAATGTTTGATGTGACGGTAAATACCAGAACTTTAATTTCTCCGGATTTTACGCCTCCCGGCATGATAACAGGCCTTGTGGCAAAATGGGCACAGGTACCCGGGAAAATAAAACTTGAATGGGTAACCCCCGGCGATAACAGTTATACAGGCACGCTTCCTGCGGGTTCATCTTACCGCATTCAATATTCAACTATCAATCCTGCTACGGTTGACTGGTCCACATCTAATGCCACCGTAGCTATTTCTACACAAAGCATTTTACCGGGCACATCCGTAACAGCCATTCTTACAGTGCCTGCGGATTTTATTTATTGTTTTCGTGTCTGGGCGTGTGATGAAGTGGGCACAAATTACTCAGTAATGTCTGCTACAGTGGGTGCCTATGCCAACCCGTTTGATTTTGAAGTAGTAGATGTAAACGGAAGCGGTAATCCCAGAATAGCTGTGGATAAAGACAATAATCTGCACGTAGCTTTTAACCGAGGGACAGGTTTATCCTATATAAAACGCACCGGCAGTTCATGGGGCAGCCCGGTCCTGCTGGATAATATAGCCGGTTACAATCTGTCTATCGCTGTTGACGGCAACGGCAATCCGCACGTTAGTTATTCTGATAACGATAATTATGACTTGAAATATGCCGGGTTTAACGGAGTTGCCTGGTCTACTGCAACCATTGATTCACAGGATAGTGTGGGAAATTATAATTCCATTGCTATTGACGGCGCAAACAGGATTTATATAAGTTACTACTATTGGGTTAATTCTTCGCTGGAAGGTTTGAAACTTGCTTTTTATAACGGAGTTTCCTGGACTACATCAATTGTAGATACCGGTTATTCAAACAGCGGGCTTGGCACATATACTTCTCTTGCCTTAGACGGAGCAGGCAATCCAAGTATAGTTTATTCTCCTACCAGGTATGCAAAATGGACAGGAAGTTCCTGGAATATAGATTCAGGTGCATCTGTAGGTGTAGAAAAAAACCTTACTCTGGATGCAAACGGAAACCCGTATGTGGCATACAATACCGGCGGTGGTATTGGCTGGCTTTATTGCACTAACAAAACTGACGGCAGCTGGAATGGCGGTTACATTGACCCTCCAACCGGTTCAAGCGGTGAAGACTTGGGCAGGAAGCCTTCCATTATGCTTGATGGCAACGGCAACCCGCAGATTTCCTATATAAATGGTTCCGGCAATAAAATGAAGTACACAAGATATACAGGTTCCAGCTGGTTTTCTAATGATATAAGCCTCCCGGCAGATTCCGTAACTGATGATGCATTGGCTGTTGACGGCAACGGCGACGTGCATATAGCCTATATTCACAGCACCGTGCCAAACCTGAAAGCGGGCCATTGGACCGGCACGGGTTTTTCTGCTGCGATGGGAGGCAATGCCAGAAGCAGAGCCCAGGCGCCCAGCGCGTTTTCAGCTACAGCGGTTTATGTAACTTCCGCATCGTGGCGCTGGATAGATAATGCATCAAACGAAATTGGTTTTAGAATTTATACATCAACAGCTGGCGGAAATTTTGTTATGGCGGGTTCCACCTCTGTTATTACTGCAATAGGAGGCACAGGCAGCGCAGGCAGTTATGTGCATACCGGCTTAATGCCGAACACCTCATACCAGAGTTATGTTACCGCGGTAAATAACGGCGGCGTAGTACCGTCATCATCCTGCGTAATCTGGACTCTGGCACAAGTGCCTAATGGTTCTTATGCCAGCCTGGTAACTTCATACAGTGTAACTCTTATATGGCCCAACAATTCAAACCCGGATTATACCCGTTACGGTATACTGCGTTCAACGGATAATTTTTCTACTGTAATAACGGTAGTTAAAAATGCGGGCTCAAATTATACCAGCACAAATTATACGGACACTACCGTAGAGCCTTTTGTTCCTTATTATTATCAGGTATGCGCATTTAATCAGGGAAGCGTTGCCTCAGCTTATGATACGATAATTTCCACCATGCTTAATATGCCAAAACCCGCGCCGGAAAATCTGTACGGCCTGGCTCTGTCCACCTTTTCAATAAAATGGGAGTGGGATCTTACACCTAATGCCACTTATTACCAGCTGTTTAATACGGGTAATAACGCCCTGTTAATAAACCTTGAAGGCAACGGCACCACCACTTGGATAGAGGTGGGCTTATCATCAAATACTCAGTACACCAGATACGCCAAAGCAGGAAACTTAAGCGGTATTTCAGGCAATTCCAGCAACGCTTCGCGCTATACATTGGCTCATCCTCCGGAAGTTTTAACAGCGGTACCCGTAAGTTCATCAACCATAAACCTTGCCTGGGACAATACAAACGGCGCATCAAAATATGCCGTAAGATTTACCACAGCAGGTTTTTCAGCGGGCGCAGACCTGTGGTACGCTGCTTCAACTATTACAGCGCCCACCGTAAATTACCAACACACTGCTTTAAACGCAGGTGTAACTTATTACTACAAAATATTTGCCGTAAATGCAGAAAACATAGTAAACACACAGTTTGCCGTTCCTATTGCTTCTACCAGAACCATTCCTGCTCCGGTAACTTACTTTGACCGGTTAGTCTTAAGCACCGGCACCATTACGTGGGGCTGGAACGATATTGCCGGTGAAGACGGTTATATACTTTACCGCAGTACGGATAATTCATTATTAGCTACGCTTAATCCCGGGGTGACTTACTACACAGAAAACGGTCTTACTGTAAACGCACAATTCGGAAGATATGTAAAAGCTTTTAATACTTCCGGTTTCAGCGCGCAGTCAGCGGGCGCTACTTATTACACTCTTGCCAATGCGCCTTTAGCGTTAAATGTGGTTGCCACATCCACAAGAACCATAACTATTCAATGGTCAGCCAATTCAAACCCGGGTTATACCCGTTACGGAATTCTGCGGTCTGACAACAATTTTGCCAGTACCACCACCGTAAAAGCTTTTTCAGATAATTACACCAACGTGTCTTCTACCGATACCCAGCTGATACCGGCAACAACGTATTACTACAAAGTCCTGGCAATTAATGAAAATGGTATAGAAACGGTAATGCTTGCGGTAACTACCAAAACAGTAGATGCGCCGCCTCTTCCTCCGGAAAACCTATTTGCCGCGGCTCTATCTACGGTATCAATAAAGTGGGAATGGGACATTACACCCAACGCAACTTACTACATGGTATTTAATGCAGGCGATAACGGTTTCCTGACAAGCTTAAACGGCAACGGCACTACCACGTGGATGGAAATAAACCTTTCATCAAACACGCAATATACCAGATACGTAAAAGCGGGCAACTCAACGGGTATTTCAGGCAATTCAAGCAACGCCGCTCGTTACACTTTGGCCTATCCACCGGCAACTCTATCGGCGGCTATGTTAAGCTCATCAACAATTAACATTTCGTGGGACAGAACCGGCGGGGCAACAAAATATAAACTGGCTTATACAACAGCAGGATTCCTGGCACCAACAGATCTTTGGTATGATGCCTCTACAATTATTGCGCCAACGCTGAATTATCAGCATACTGACTTAATTGCCGGTCTGACGTATTACTATTATCTGTCGCCGGTAAATGCTGAAGATGCAAACAATTTTGGTTTTAACTTCCCTACAGCATTAGCCAGGACTATACCGTCACCGGTAACTTATTTTGACAAGTTAACGTTAAGCACCAGTACTATTCTTTGGGGCTGGAACGATATTGCCGGCGAAGACGGGTACATGCTATACAATTGCGCAAACAATTCACTTGTGGCAACTCTTGCCGCCGGTGTAACCTATTATCCTGAAAGTAATTTAACGGCTAACACGCAGTACGGCAGATATGTAAAAGCGTTTAATTCCGCGGGGTTCACTGCACAGTCGCTTGGTGCAACTTACTATACGGTTGATAATATTCCGGACGCGCCGTCAGGCCTAAATGTAATTGGCAAAACCACATCAACTATTACTTGGGGCTGGACAGACAATGCATCAAATGAAACTGGTTACGCATTTTATCTCATAGGAGCCAGTAGCAGAAGTTTAAGCGTGAGCGTAGTGCAGGAAACTTCAGGAAACTTACTGCCTAACACATCTTACAGCGCTTATGTTGCCGTATTTAATACTGCAGGCACGGCCCAGTGCGCACCTTTAACTGCATGGACCTATGCGCAAGCGCCGATAGCTCCGCTTATAACAGCTGTTACCACAAACACGGTATCTGTAGCGTGGCAGGCAGACATTAACCCTGCAAATACTACATATCAGTGCGAAATTTCTACCACGGGTTCCTTTACTTCCATTTCAAGTATAACCACAACAGGTTTACTGGCAAATTTCACCAGCCTTGCTTTGGATTCAACCTACTATTTCAGAATAAAAGCGTTTAATATGGATGGTGCAGGCACTGCTTACAGTGCGGAAGTCTCAACCAAAACAGACAGGATAGTTGATTTAACCGCTCCGGACAGAATAACAAACCTTACCGCTTACGATGTGTTATCTGACACAGGCGGTGTGATTTATGTGCAGTGGGATTACACAGCCCCTGCAGATATTGACGGCTATACAATTTGCTGGGCTTACACAGAAATTACCAGCACGGCAGGAGCACTGGGAAGCAAATATGTTTCTGCTCCGGCTTCCTGGACCTATGTAACAAACCTGATAGTAGATACAGAAAAATATTATTTTGCCGTAACCGCTAAAGATACAAACGGAAACATGTACACTACAGTACTGGTTTCTACCGGCCCGGTAACTGCATCTAATAACACAGTAGGCGCAAACAATGACTGGGAAATAAACTACGAAAACAATACAGATGTAAAAGTAGTTATTGAACCCAATACCAATTCCGGCAGAATAATAAATATTTCAGCACCTTCAGTAGTAGTGATTCCGAAAATTACCATAGCTGATGAAGCGGTAAAAAATGATGAAGGATTAGACTCAGATATAGCAGACCTGCTTAAAGACACTGTTATTGAGTTTAATACCAACACGCCGCTTACAAGTGCAGTGACCATAGTATTATCTTACAAAGCCCATACCCTGGATTCTAAAGTAGAAAATAATTTGAGGGTATTCAGGCTTGATGAAGCAAATCAGAAATGGGTAATGGTAGCCGGCACGCACATAATAGACAAACTTACCAAAACCGTAAAAGTGCCCGTATACTCTTTCAGTGTTTACCGCATAATGGCGCTGGCAATGCCGTCAAATGATTTAAACAACCTGAAAGTATATCCAAACCCTTATAAAGAAGGTTCAGCTACCTACGGCTCGGTGCTGGGGATAACCTTTGAAAACATTACGGAAGAAGCGCAGATAAATATTTACAATATTTCCGGTGAACTGGTATTTAAAGATACAAAAAACAGCACGGATAATTTTTACAGGTGGAACCTGATGAGTACCGGCAATGAAAAAGTATCTGCCGGCGTATACGTATATATAGTGCTGGGTAATGCGGATAAATCCGTAAAACGCACCGGCAAATTTGCTGTGGTGAAATAAATCAGGAACACTGCCAATATTTTTAATAAGAGGAATTTATGAAAGAATATTTACAAAAAAAGTTGTGCGATATGATTTCTATCAGCAGTTTCAGCGGGTATGAAGAAAAAATAGCTTCATACATTTATAATGAACTGAAAAAAAATAATGTCAAAGTAAAAAAAGACACTACAGGGAATGTGCTGGCTTTTGTAGGCAAAGGTAAGAAGCGGTTGATAATAAACGGCCACATGGATACGGTAGATATTGTTGACGGCTGGAAAACAAATCCGCTGAAACCAAAAATAACGGGCGGGAGAATTTACGGTTTAGGCGCCAGTGATATGAAGTCAGGCCTGGCAGTAATGCTTTACCTGGCACAAAATATTAAACCAAACATTGAAGTTATATTTGCTTTTACCGTATGCGAAGAGGGCTCTACTATACCCGGAAAAATAAATGGAGTAAAAAAACTGATTGAAAAATATAGGGCAGATTACGCCATAACCTGTGAAAGTTCAGTTTTTAAAAATAAGCTGTCACTATGCATAGGCTGCCAGGGAAGAGCCGTGGCAGACATAGCGGTTCATGGAAAGGCGGTACATAGTTCAAGATTTGAGATGGGTAAAAATGCTATTTACGAAGCCGGTAAAATAGTAGAAAAAGTAAATAAGTACGGAAAATCCTTAAAACCGGTAAGAGTGTATAAACAGTGTTTTATAAAGCCGTCCATTTCAGTGGTTGCAATTGAAGGTGAAGGCGGAAAGACCCGTAATATTATCCCGGATTTGTGTAAAGTGTATATAGACAGAAGGTTAAGTGTAGGAGAAAACTTAAATACATTTAAAAAAGAGGTGGCAGATTTTACGGCAAATATAAATTGCGAAACAAAGTTTGTCCATACCTGTAATGCTGTGGTGACAGATTTTTCAGGAAAACTGTATAACACCGCAGTAAAAAGTTTCAGGGAAAAATACAATAATGAGAATTTATATTTTTCCCGCGGCAGGCTGGATTTATCTTATTTTGCGCAAAAAGGAATGGATATTCTTAACATAGGCCCTGGTTTATCAGACCAGGCACACAGCGCAAATGAACATTGCAGAATTTCAGATATGAAAAATTGTGTAGATTTGTTAAAAGATATTATTGAATCAATGTAAATCAAATTAGCGTTGCTGATATCACTTAATAAAGGAGATAATTATGTGTTTAAAAAAAGTATTTTTGTTAGTATTAATAGTATCAAGTCTAAATTTATTAAATGGGTGCGGAATTAAATGTACGTTAAAAAACAATGATTTAAACAATCAAAAACATTTGCGCGTGATTAATTACAATGTATTGGAAGGTTTTATTAACGATTTAGACAGAGAGACAAAAGTAGCCCAATGGTTAAATGAAAAAGACCCTGATGTAATAGCTTTTGAAGAATTAAATGAATTCACAGAAGATTATTTAAAAGATTTAGCCCAGAGTTGGGGCCACAAATATGTAGTTATGCTAAAAACTGACGGTTATCCAACCGGGCTTACATCAAAAAAACCTATTACAGACATTAAAAGAATACTTACCGGCATGCACCACGGACTACTGCAGTGTAAAACCGGCGGCATAAATTATTTTGTAGTGCATTTATCACCGTTTGATTATAAGTTAAGGCAAAGCGAGGCTGGTATAATATTAAAGGAAGTAAAAGCTTTGCTTGAAAAAGGGGAGCAGTCAATTGTTCTTGGCGATTTTAATTCACTTTCAGCTATTGATGCGCAATATTATAAAAAGAATAACACGGTAGAACATTTTAGAACACAAGATGAAAAAAGAAAATTAAATAATTTAAATAATGGTGAATTGGATTTTACGGTATTAAAAATGTTTGAAGATGCAGGTTTAACAGATGTGGTGAAGAAATACTATAAAGATAAGCAAACTCAGGTAAGTTACGGGACCTCTCTGATTTTAAATCTTGACGAACCAGAAGACGTTCAAAGAAGGATACGTATTGATTACATAATGGTTTCCCCGGGATTGGCGGCAGAATCTCAATTTGCTTACGTAGAAAACGATAATAATATTACCGGTGATTTGTCAGACCATTATCCAGTAATAGCAGATTTCAATCTGCAATAGCATATTGAACTCAGTCAATAAAAAAACCATCAATAAAAAAACCCTTGACAAAAAAGTAATGTAGATATATAATAATAACAAGAAAAAAGATAAGGACAAAGACGTCCATAAAGTTCCCCGGAAGAGGGATTTTGTGGACGTCTTTTTTATTGTATATAGCAAGGAAGCAGAAAATCAGCAACAGCAGTAAATGGGCACGTTGGCGTGTCTGCCGTTTAAAAAACATTGAGGTTAGGGGGATTAGGTTATGTTAAACGAAGTATTAGCAAAAGTCATACAGAAGAACCCGGGAGAATCAGAGTATTTGCAGGCAGTAGAAGAAGTTATGGAATCACTTCAGCCTACAGTTAAAAAGCACCCGGAATTTGTAAAAGCAAAGATTTATGAAAGAATAGTGGAGCCGGACAGAGTAATTATGTTCAGGGTTCCGTGGGTTGACGATAAAGGCGAAGTTCAGGTTAACAGGGGATTCAGAGTACAGTTTAATAATGCAATCGGGCCTTACAAAGGCGGCTTAAGGTTTCACCCCAGCGTTAATCTGGGCATAATCAAGTTCCTTGGTTTTGAGCAGATATTTAAAAATGCGTTAACAACACTTCCAATGGGCGGTGGAAAAGGCGGCTGTGATTTTGACCCCAAAGGAAAATCAGATAATGAAGTTATGAGGTTCTGTCAGGCATTCATGAGAGAACTTTTCAGGCATATCGGCCCGGATACAGATGTACCGGCAGGAGATATCGGCGTGGGCGGAAGAGAAATTGGTTACATGTATGGTTATTATAAAAAAATCATCAATGAACATACCGGCGTTCTTACCGGCAAAGGGCTTGAATGGGGCGGAAGCCTAATAAGGCCTGAGGCAACAGGTTATGGCGCTACCTATTTTGCGGCAGAAATGTTAGCAACGCGCAACAAAGATTTTAAAGGTAAAACTGTGGCCGTAAGCGGTTCTGGAAATGTGGCCCAGTATACCATAGAAAAAGTAACACAGCTTGGCGGAAAGGTAATCTGTGCTTCCGATTCGTGCGGTACTGTAATTGATGAAAAGGGCTTTGATAAGGACAAACTAGCTTTTTTAATGGAGCTTAAAAATACAAAAAGATGCAGAATAAACGAATATGCCGATAAATATGCCGTAAAATATTTTGAAGGCAAGAGCGTGTGGCAGGTATTAAGGGAACAGAGCATTAAAGTAGACGTGGCTTTTCCTGACGCAACGCAAAACGAAATAAACGGGGATGACGCCCAATCACTGGTAAATAAAGGCTGTATATGTGTTTCTGAAGGTGCCAATATGCCTTCTACACCTGATGCAGTAAAAATCTTTATTGATAACAACGTGCTTTACGGTCCTGGAAAAGCGGCCAATGCCGGAGGGGTTGCTACCTCAGGCCTTGAAATGAGCCAAAACAGCGAAAGGCTGTCCTGGACCAGAGAAGAAGTTGACACCAGATTGCTTAATATAATGAAGAGTATTCATAAATCCTGCCTTGACGCCTCTGAAGCTTATGGCGCAAAAGGGAATTATGTTGTAGGAGCAAACATTTCCGGGTTTCTAAAAGTTGCAAAGGCAATGTTAGCCTTCGGAATTGTTTAACACCCTCCGCGGAAATCCACGGTTATAAAGCCGTGGATGGATAGCGTTCGTCCGCTTCGGGTATTTCAGCGTAGAGATTGTTCCTGCGCTGTAGATTAGGCTTGAATCCACGCCTACGAAGGCGTGGAGCTTCAAACGGCAATTTGTTTAGTAGAGAATTTGATAATCTATAATAATGGTAGATGGATAAAGGATTTGAGGATACATGGAAGTATCCTTAAGCCCTAAGTTACATTGAAGTAAAATTAGAACACTGACGTTCTTGAATGTCCTTTTTTATCGGGACAGGCAGGAACGTTTTTTTTGGTAACGGGAAAGCTATGGTAAAAACAAAAATAGAAAAAATGAATAAAAATGAACAGCCGTATATACAAATGACTGAGGCATTAATTAAGGTCGGTAATTTTATTGTATCAAGCAGTTCCTTTGAAGAAATGCTCAATAACATTGTTAAGACTATTGCTCAAGCATCTGGTGCTAAAATATGTTTGCTTATGTTTTATGACGAAATTAAAAAAGAGCAGGCATTAAAAGCCTCGTATGGGTTAAATGTAGAATGCTTGACAGCTGTTGAGTTGGCAATAGGTAAAAACATTAATGATGCGGTAGCAAAAGAAAAGAAACCTGTTATTGTTTCAAATGTGTTGGAAGACTCTAGATTTGCAAATTCAGAAATAATTCGCAAAGAAAAGCTGTGTACTCTGCTTGCTTTGCCTTTATTGATGAAAGACAAGGTGCAGGGTATGATTATGCTTTACAACGAAAGAGTGAAAAAATATTCACAGAATGAGCTTAATATACTGCAGGTGCTTGCTAACCAGTCAATGCTGGTTATAGAAAATTCAAATTTATTGAAAAGAGCCGTTGATGCCGAAGAAGCACTTGAAGCCAGAAAACTGATTGAAAGAGCAAAAGGCATTCTTGTGAAAACCCAGGGAATGGATGAGGATGATGCCTACCGCACCATCCACCGCAAGAGTATGGACATGAGAAGATCTATGAAAGAAATTGCCGAAGCAATAATTCTTTCTAATGAAATAAGAAGAAAATAAAAAGGCACGTTGGCGTGCTTCCAGACGCAGATGTCTCCAGATAATGATGTTTAAATTAAATGGAGGAAATGTATGGAAGAAAAAGGAATTTGCATGTCTTGCGGTAATGAAAAAGAATGTATGTACATTAAGCCTGATTCTGTTATTTTTGAATGTGAAGAACGTGACGCTGAAATCAAAAAAGGCAGTAAGAAAAGAAAGAAAAACACTAAAAAGTAAACATAAGTAAAAAGGGGTAGAAAAATGCAAAAGAAAAACAGGGCAGAATTAAAAAGGTTAAATAAGCTGATAAAAGAAAACAATGTTCAGATTGTTGACCTGAAATTTAATGACCTCCTGGGCATGTGGCAGCATTTTTCTATCCCCGTGTCGGAATTAACCGAAATTGATGACCCGGAAAAATCCATTTGGTCGGAAGGTATAGGTTTTGACGGGTCCTCAATACGCGGGTTTCAGAAAATACAGGAATCAGACATGCTTATGCAATTGGACCCATCAACGGCAGTTTTTGACCCTATATGCAAGGTTCCTACTTTAAGCATTATCTGTAATATTTATGACCCAATTACAAAAAAACCATATTCAAGGGACCCCAGGTTCGTTGCCAGAAAGGCAGCGGAATATTTGAAAAGTACCGGTATTGCAGACGAAAGTTTTTGGGGTCCTGAAATGGAGTTCTTTATATTCAATGATGTGCGTTTTGACCAGACAGAAAATACGGGTTACTATTTTATAGATTCAAACGAAGGAGAATGGAACACCGGCAGGGATGAAAAACCGAATTTAGGGTACAAGCTCCGCTACAAAGAAGGAGGATTTTTGGTGCCTCCTCACGATACTCTGCAGGACTTAAGAACCGAGATGATTCAGGCGCTGATGAAAGCAGGCATAGGTATTGAACTCCATCATCATGAGGTTGCTACAGCGGGCCAGTGCGAAATAGATATGAAATTTGACAAACTGGTACCAATGGCTGATAAATGCATGATGTATAAATACATTATTAAAAATGTGGCAAAAAAACACAATATGGTGGCTACTTTTATGCCTAAACCTTTATTTGGAGATAACGGAAGCGGCATGCATGCGCATCAATCTCTATGGAAAAAAGGAAAAAATATATTTTTTGATCCTAAGGGCTACGCACTGCTGTCACAAACAGGCAAGTATTATATCGGCGGTCTGTTGAAGCATGCTCCCGCACTTATGGCTTTATGCGCACCAACAACAAATTCATATAAACGACTTGTTCCCGGTTACGAGGCTCCGATAAACCTTGCCTATTCAGCAAGAAACCGTTCTTCTGCCATACGTATTCCGGTTTATACAAATAATCCAAAAACAAAGAGGATTGAATTCAGACCGCCGGATTGTACCTGCAATCCTTATCTTGCTTTTGCAGCAATGCTCATGGCAGGTATCGACGGTATAAAAAACAAAATAGACCCGGGGCAACCACTGGAAAAAAATACTTATGAGCTTGCAGGAGAGGAAGCGGCAAAAGTGCCTGTGGTTCCATCTTCCCTAGAAGAATCCATAAGAGCACTAGAAAATGATAATAAATTTCTTTTTGAAGGCGGTGTGTTTACGCCTGATGTTATAAATGTGTGGGTTAATTATAAGAGAGACAAAGAAATAGGCGAAATACGCCTAAGGCCGAATCCTTATGAATTTATTTTATACTTTGATATGTAACGGAGAATTAAAATGCAATTAATGGCAGACAGGGATTACAAAATTTCATCGGCGTGCGGAGTGCTAGGCATAATGAATGAAAACGGCAGGCGTTTTTCCGGTGAAAACATTATGAAAGGCATTGCCCTCATGAGAGAACGGTCCAACGGGCTTGGCGGCGGTTTTGCAGCTCACGGCATTTACCCGGATTACAAGGATTATTATGCGTTTCATATGCTCTTTGAAACTGAAATTGCAAAAAACATAACGGAAGAATATTTTAAATTGCATTACAAATTCATTAAAAGCGAACCTATTCCTACACGGCAGATTCCGGAAATAAAAAACAGCCCGTTAATCTGGCGTTATTTCTTAGAGCCGAAAAATATAGGTGTATTTGAAACAGAAAGTGATTTTGTTGTCAGCACGGTTATGCATATAAACCAGAATATCAAAGATGCTTTTGTAGCGTCTTCCGGAAAAAACATGGGCGTATTCAAAGGAGTGGGTTATCCTGAAGATATAGGCAGGTTTTTCAGGCTTGAAGAGTACGGCGCCTACATTTGGACCGCGCACGGCAGGTTTCCTACAAATACGGTGGCGTGGTGGGGCGGTGCGCACCCATTTGGACTTTTAGACTGGACAGTAGTGCATAACGGGGAAATATCATCTTACGGGATAAATAAAAGATACCTGGAAAATTACGGTTACAAATGCAGTTTCTTTACAGATACTGAAGTTATCACATATTTATTTGACCTATTAATAAGGAAGCATGAGCTTCCTATAGAAATGGCAGCCAAAGTGGTAGCGGCTACTTTCTGGAGCGAAATAGACAGGCTTCCGGAAAAACAGAAAGAACTTCATGAGACTTTAAGAATAATTTACAGCAGTGCTTTATTAAACGGGCCGTTTGCTGTAATACTGGCAAACAACAATATGATGGTAGGCATAAATGACCGCATAAAATTAAGGCCTCTTGTAGCTGCCAGGAAAGATGATTTTGTTTTTGTTTCATCCGAAGAATCCGCCATTCGTGAAACGGAACCGGTGCTTGATGAGGTGTGGACGCCAAAAGGCGGAGAACCGGTAATTGGAAGACTGAAAATATAAAAAAGTGATTAAGTGATTATGTGAATAGGTGATTAGTAAAATCTTTTACTAACGACGTAACCACTAACCACATATACACAAGATTATGAGGGAATAAAATGGTTAAAAGAACAGCTCCTACGGAATTTATAGTTGAACGTGATGAAGATAAATGCATTCAGTGCCAGGTCTGCTGCAGAATGTGTTCCAACGATGCACATGTCTTTGAAGAAGATTTAAACGAAGTAATAACGGAACATAAAAAATGCGTAGGCTGTCACTTCTGTGAAACTTTATGCCCAACGGGTGCGCTGGAAGTAAAAAGAAGTACTTCTGAAACCAGAGCTAACGCCAACTGGACCAAAAAAGCGCTGACGGATATTACCAAACAAGCAGAAACAGGCGGCATACTGCTTACCGGTATGGGTTGTGACAGGCCGTATCCTATTTACTGGGACCACATGCTGATAAACGCCTCCCAGGTTACCAACCCTTCCATTGACCCTCTGCGCGAGCCTATGGAATTAAAAACGTATATCGGCAAAAAACCGGACCGCATAGAAATAGTAACTCATTTGGAAAACGGCAAAATTGACCCGTCAAAAGTTGAACTGAAAACCAAACTTTCCACAATGCTTAAAATAGAAACACCCATTATGTTTTCAGCTATGTCTTACGGGTCCATAAGTTATAATGCCTGCACTTCGCTTGCCCGGGCGGCCCAGCAGTCAGGCACTCTGTATAATACCGGCGAAGGCGGCCTTCATAAGGATTTGTATAAATATGCGGGAAACACCATCGTACAGGTAGCTTCCGGAAGATTCGGCGTGCATAAACAATATCTGGAAGCAGGCGTAGCCATAGAAATTAAAATAGGCCAGGGCGCAAAACCCGGCATTGGCGGGCATTTACCCGGAGAAAAAGTATCTGAGGATGTGTCCCAGACAAGAATGATACCAGTTGGTAGTGATGCTATTTCTCCGGCCCCGCACCATGACATTTATTCCATTGAAGATTTAAGGCAGTTAATCTATGCCTTAAAAGAAGCCACCAGATATAAAAAACCAATCGGCGTAAAAATATCCGCGGTGCATAACGTAGCGCCTATAGCCAGCGGTGTAGTAAGAGCCGGCGCAGATTATGTGGTAATAGACGGTTTGCGCGGAGGCACGGGCGCTGCTCCTACGGTTATCAGAGACAATGTAGGTATTCCTATAGAACTGGCACTGGCGGTGGTTGATGCAAGGCTTAGGGAAGAGGGTGTAAGAAACCACGCGTCTATTATTGCCGCAGGCGGATTCAGAAATTCAGGAGATGTTTTGAAAGCTATTGCCCTCGGTGCAGATGCGGTTTATATAGGCACGTCAGCGCTTATTGCCATGGGCTGTCATGTATGCCAGAAATGTTACACCGGAAAATGTAACTGGGGTATTGCCACGCAGGACCCGTATTTAACTAAAAGATTAAATCCGGAAATCGGTGCTCAGAGATTATCAAACTTAATCCGGGCCTGGTCCCGCGAGATAAAAGAAATGCTCGGCGGTATGGGTATTAACTCTATAGATAGTTTAAGGGGCAACAGGGAACAATTAAGGGCCATTGGCCTTTCAGATACAGACATGAAACTGCTGGGGTTAAAACCGGCAGGCGAAGCGTGGTAATTCTGACTGAAGTAAAAAAAGGTGATTATGTGATTAGTTGTTAGTGATTACGCATAGCATCATTGCAATATCCAATAAAGGGAAAAATAAGGATCAGTAAGTCTTTTACTAAACACTTAACCACGTAACCACTAAGCACTTATAAGGAGTAAACAAAAACCATGAAAAAAATAGTGATAAGAGAGGAATATTGTATCGGGTGCAGATTATGCGAAATACACTGCCTGGTCCAGCATTCCAAATCAAAAGAAATCATTAAAGCTTATAAGGGCGAGTATCCCAAGCCTATGTCTAGGGTGAGGGTAGAACAACTGCATCATCTTTCCTTTGCCATGCAGTGCCGGCATTGTGAAGATGCGCCCTGCCTGGAAGCCTGCTTGTCAGGCGCCATGCACCGGGATAAAAAAACAGGCGCTGTGCTGTGTGATGAAGATAAATGTGTTGGCTGCTGGATGTGCATAATGGTCTGCCCGTTCGGCGTAATAGAAAGAAATACTGAAGGCAAAAAAATCGCTTCCAAATGCGATTTGTGCACGGGACAGGAAAAGCCTGTGTGCGTAAAAAACTGTCCAAATGAGGCTATAGTTTATGAAGAATAATTCCAAGTATTTAATTATCGGCAACTCAGTGGCTGCGGTAGCGTGCGTTGAATCCATAAGAAGAACAGATGCCGAGGGTTCTATTACTCTGGTTTCTGATGAAACTTATCATACTTATTCACGCCCGCTTATTTCCTATCTTTTAGGCGGGAAAATAGGCCCGGAAAGAATGTTTTATCGTGACAATAATTTTTACACGGAAAACAATGTGAATGCTATCCTTGGAAAAAAAGCGGTAAAAATTGATGCAGATAAAAAAACTGTTGTGCTTAATGACGGTTCAGAACTGGGTTATGAAAAACTAATGATTTCTACCGGCGGTACTCCGATAGTGCCTGACATGCCTGGAGTAAAAAGTTCAGGAGTATTTACTTTCACTACCTGGGATGACACTAACAATATTAAGGAATATATAGAAAAAAATAAGGTAAAAAAAGCAGTGGTTATCGGAGGCGGGCTGATAGGGCTGAAAGCCACGGAAGCCCTGCTGGCGCTGGATATAAAAGTAACCATACTGGAGCTCGCTGACAGGATATTAGCTGCCACGTTTGATAAAAAGGCGTCTGCTATTATTGGGTCAGAACTGGAGAAAGTGGGTTGTGCCGTAATAACCAATAATACTGTCACCAAAATCAATGCGGCTAAAACGGGTGCAAAAAACATCAAAGAAGTAGTGCTGAAAAACAAAAAGAAGATTCCTGCAGAAATCCTGATTGTAGCTATAGGCGTAAGGCCGAATATTGAGTTTTTAAAGAGTTCGGGCATAAAAACAAACAGGGGCATTGTGGTAGATGATAAAATGCAGTCTTCCCTTAAAGACGTTTATGCCGCAGGAGACTGCTGTGAAGCGAAAGAATTTTTAAGCGGTTTGCCGCAGGTAATAGCCATTTGGCCTAGTGCTGCGCGCCAGGGCAGGATAGCAGGAAACAATATGGCGGGCGGTACGGAAAAATATACGGGTAATCTGGCAAAAAATTCTGTAGAACTTTGCGGGGTACCTACCATTTCAGTAGGTTTGACTGATACTACAAAAGAAAAAGCGCTTGAAGTAATAGAAGTTTATGAACCGGAAAATCTGATTTACAGGAAAGTGGTAATTAGAAATAATAAGATTGTAGGCATAGTTTTTGTAGGCAATATTACACGTGCCGGTATTTATACCGGGTTGATAAAAGACGGTGTGGATATTTCAAGTTTCAGGAGTCATATTTTAAAAGAAGATTTTGGGCTGATTTCACTGCCTAAAGAATACAGGAAACACCTGGTTTCAGGGGCGGGCATAGAGGTATAGGTTTGTTGAAAATGTTTTTTAAAAAATGCGGGCAAGTAGTGCTTGAAAACATTTTTTCCAAAAAACGCTCGCTTTGATTGCTCGCTCTACTGGCGGCTCCGTGTTTTGCAAAGGTCGCCGCCAGAGGTTTTTTTCAAAAATGTTTTCAATCATTGATTACATGAAATAAGCATTCTTTAAGAACATTTTTTTATTTGTGTGGGTGGGTTAATGTAGCGGCCGCATTACAATGCGGCAAATAAATAGAATCAACTGCTGTAATGGAATATTTAGGGGGAAGCGTGTTAAGGATAGATGCTAAGGGAATTCACTACAAAGAGTTAAACGAAAAAATAAATGAAGTGGTATTAAGCGGCGCAAAGGATATTGTGCTGGATAATATTAACGGCCAGCGCTATATTGGCGACAATTTAAGCGGCAGTGACGTAAAGATTACTATAAACGGCGTGCCGGGTAATGATTTGGCGGCATTTATGGACGGCCCTACTATTGTGGTAAATGCCAACGCTCAGGATGCTTTATGCAATACCATGAATTCCGGCAAGGTTGTTATTCATGGCAGCGTAGGTGACATAGCGGGCTACGCCATGCGCGGAGGAAAGCTGTTTATAAAAAACAATGTAGGTTACCGCTCAGGCATACATATGAAATCCTATAAAGATTTATTCCCGGTAATTATAGTAGGCGGTACTACGGGTGATTTTTTTGGCGAATATATGGCCGGCGGTATGGGTATAGTGCTGGGCCTTAATTCTGACCTTAAAAAAAGCGTGGTAGGAAACTATATCGGCACCGGCATGCATGGCGGAGTGATATATCTTAGAGGCAATGTGGAAGATTACCAGTTGGGCAAAGAAATAAAAAAGTTTGATTTAGATGATAATGACAGGGCTGCGCTTAAAAAACACTTAAGTGAATTTGCAGCAGACCTGAACCTGGATTTAAAAGACATTTATAATGATAAATTTGTAAAACTGATTCCCTATACGCATAGGCCGTACGGGAAACTGTATGCTTATTAAAAAAACAGGAATGAAAAAATGGTGATTATGTGATTAGTCGTTAGTGATTACGTTTAGTATCCTTGTAATATCAAATAAAATAAAAAACAAGGATTAGTGCTTCACTAAGCACGTAACCACTTAACCACATAAACACTTCAAGGGTGGTTAGTGCATACCCGCTGTTAACAAACATGGTATAACCACGAAATAACGCGGATTACTTATAAAAATGCAATGAATGCTGCCGTTTAAGTAACCAGTTATCAGGAACAATAGTGTTCCAGCAAGTAGAATGAACTACCGTTTCAGTAAGCTTCGGTATACTTGTCGGAACACTTTTTTATTTATAGGGCAAAAAGATTATACGGAGGAGTAATATGAAACTTTTAGTTAGATTGAGTTTGTTGTCAACGGCTTTAATAAGTGCCTGCCCGCTTTTTGCGCAAACCGCAGAAGCCCTGCCGGCTGTTAATTCAGGTGACACGGCCTGGGTGTTAATTTCCACCGCGCTTGTAATGCTTATGACTTTGCCGGGGCTTGCCCTGTTTTACGGCGGGTTGGTAAGAAAGAAGAATGTGTTAAGTATTCTGATGCAATGCGCCATAATGCTTTGTGTAATAAGCCTGCAATGGGTTTTGTTCGGTTACAGTTTATCATTCGGCCCGGAAAAAGGTTTTTGGGGCGGGCTTGAATGGTTTGCACTTAAAGGTGTGGGGCTGGAACCGTACCCGGCTTATGCCGCCACAATTCCGCATCAGCTGTTTATGATATTTCAGGCAATGTTTGCGGTGATAACTCCCGCACTTATCATTGGCGCGTTTGCAGAAAGAATGAAGTTTTCTGCTTTCTTGTTGTTCGGTGTGCTATGGTCCACTTTTGTTTATGCTCCTATTGCTCACTGGGTGTGGGGTATAGACGGCTGGTTAAGAAATCTGGGCGCGCTGGATTTTGCGGGAGGCACGGTAGTTCATATAAATGCCGGTATTGCCGCTATTGTAACGGCTATTGTTATAGGCAAAAGAAAAGGCCTTGATTCACCAATCCGGCCGCACAATCTGCCGTTTACTGTAATGGGTGCCGGGTTATTGTGGTTTGGCTGGTTCGGGTTTAATGCAGGCAGTGCGCTGGCGGCAAACGGTATTGCGGTAAATGCTTTTGTAGTTACCAACACAGCAGCGGCGGCTGCGGGGCTTACGTGGGCCTTGCTTGAATGGCTGCGTAACGGCAAATCCACAACTCTTGGTGTTGCCACGGGTGCCGTAGCCGGATTAGTTGCTATTACTCCTGCGGCAGGGTTTGTAAGTATAATTCCTGCCATGATAATCGGTATGGGGGTAAGCATATTGTGCTTTGTTATGGTTGATTTTGTTAAACCAAAGCTGGGCTATGATGATTCACTGGATGCTTTTGGCGTGCACGGGATAGGCGGTATATGGGGCGCTTTAGCTACGGGATTATTTGCATCTAAAGCTGTCAATTCTGCCGGAGCAGACGGCCTGTTTTTTGGAAATCCGGGGTTGTTTTTAATTCAGCTTAAAACGGTTTTAGTAACCATCGGTTACAGTTTTATAATGACTTTGATAATCTATAAACTGGTTGATATGTTAATAGGTGTAAGGGCAAAAGATAAAGAAGAAGCTATTGGACTGGATTTGACTGAGCACAACGAAGGCGCGTATACAGTACTTTAATAATTAAGTGATTACGTGGATAGGTGGCTACGTGATTAGTTATTAACTAAACACATAATCACATAAGCACTTAACCACTGTATTTTAGGCTACTAAAACAGGAGGGATTAATAATGAAACTGATAATAGCGATTATTCAGCCGTACAAACTGGAGGATGTAAAAACAGAACTCTACAAAAGAGAAGTAAACCTCATGACTGTTACAGAGGTGCTGGGTCACGGCCGGCAAAAAGGGGTGACGGAAATTTACCGCAGTACAAAAGAAACAGGTAATTTTTTAAGGAAAATACGCCTGGAGATAGCCGTAAATGATGAATTTGTAGAGCCCACCATTGAAGCTATTATCACCGGGGCAAAAACCGGGGAAACAGGTGACGGCAAAATCTTTGTTTTGGATATGCCCGAATGTGTGCGTATCCGCACCGGTGAACGCGGCGGTGTAGCCATTGGGTAAATCTGAATGACATTGTAGTATTGGAGTGTTGAAGTATTGACAGGCGGGACGCCTGTCCTGCTATATGGATCTCCGATTATTGTCTTTTCGGAGATGACAGATCTTTTAGTTTCTAAAAACCAAATGAAATGATTTTTAACGATATTATTATACTTGTTCAATTCTTTAGGTTTAAAAAACTCCCGAAACAGTTTTGAACGAAATAAATGATTTTAAGTGAATTTTTGACGTTAAATTTTCAACTGTTCGAAGTGACCGTTACATGGTCGCAAGTTTTGAAAATTTAGTTAAAAATTCACTGGTGACTGATTTCAGAAGTCAAAAATCATTATGGAAGTGAATAAACTGTTTCAAAAAGAAAAGAAGACAATAAAAAGTGCGGGGATTGCTTTGCATATGCCCGCAATCCTTTCTTTTCCTTTTAACAGTTGAATCAAGGATGCTGCCCGCAAAGACAAAAATAAATAAGCACACACCAAAAACACGCAAAACCCAATCTACCGACAACAAAACCAACCAGAAAAAATCCACCATATGCCCTCTTGACAAAAAATACTTTAACTGCTAAACTATCTAACCACTGTAACATATTGGCTCTGAAGTAAGTCTGATAGGTAGCGCAAATAAACGAAGGAGACTAAAAAATATGAGAAAAATTATATTAGTATTGTTGTTTGAATTGTTAAGTACAAGTGTTTCAGCGCAAAACGTGCTGAAACTGGATGAATACCTGCAAAAGGTAGGCCGGGATAACCCGGCACTAAAAGCCATAAATATGTCCATAGACTCTTCGGGAAACAAAATTCTTGAAATGGATATGATCTACTCTCCTTATTTAGTAGGTAATTACACCTGGATGGATGATAAAGCCGGTTCAGGTTTTGGTTCTTCTTTAAATACCAGCCAGATGTTAATAAACAGCTGGACATTTAACTTAAACAAAAGGTTTCAGACAGGTTCAAATGTGTCTTTTGGTTATACTAATACAGATACAGATATTACTCTTGCCAGCCCTACTACAATGTTTGGACCGTTTCCGGTATCAAGGTTTAAGGCTTATGATATGAAACCCTATGTAAAGGTAGAGCAGTCGCTTTTGAGGGATTTTATGTCCCGCCAGACTGATGCAAATATAAATAAAACCAAATCTCTGGTGCGCGCAGGCCAGTATATGCAGTATTTCAGCGGCCAGCAGATTATTTTAAAAGCCCACCTGGTTTATATGAACTTATCCCTTTCAAGAGAAATATTAAATTTCAGGAAAGAAGAGCTGGCGCGGTCTGAAGAAATATTAAAGTGGAGCCAAAACCGCGTAGACCTGGATTTAGCTGACGAAGGGGATTTACTGCAGGTAGAAGCTTTGCATAAATTAAGGCAGTTAACCCTGCAAATGGCAACGGAAGACGAAAAAAATGCGTCCCGGGATTATAATGAGCTGCTGGGTTTATCTGAAGATAACGTAACAGACCAGACTCAGCCGTTATCAGAAATAATTGCTGCCTGCGAAAATACTGACAAAATTACTTATACCGGACAGAGGGCGGATGTGCTGGCATCAAAAGCGTCTTATAAAAGCGCCGAATATGCGAAAACAGAAACACTTTACAGGGCTTATCCTGAAGTATCTGCCACGGGCGCTATGTCTTTACACGGTCTGGATTTAAGCCAGGCTGATGCTTTTAAGCAGATTACCGGCGCAGATAAGCCTACTTATTCCATAGGACTTAATTTAATAGTGCCCCTTGATGTGCCCACGCTAAGAAAAGTAGTAAAAGGATATGATGTGGAATATGACGCATCTAAGGAAAACCTTACAAAGGCCCAATTGTCTGCAAAAAAAGACTGGACAAAACTTTCCGAAAACTGGAAGAATGTAAAGCAAAGGCTGGCGCTGGCAAAAGAAATAAAAGAGATTCAGTCCCTCCGTCTTGCCAATGAACGCAAAAAATTTGAAAGAGGCAGGACTACCATGTTTCAGCTGTTAAGCGCAGAAAATGATTTAGATGATTCTACTATAAACGTGTACCGCTTAATGTTTGAAATGTTATCGGTAGATGCGCAGGTAGATCTTTATAATACGCAGGAAATGAAATAGCTGAAACCCCTAAACACGATTTTTAAATAGTGAGAATGGTGAAAAATTCTGTAGTGGCAGAGCTTGCTCTGCAAGCTAATAAGTTTTTTTATGTTTGTTCAGCAAGCTGAACCACTACGATAACCTTTTTTAATTGTTCCTCACAATGGCTGGAAAAAAAGTATAAAATAAAAAATAATTACATTTACCGGAGGAAACAAGAAAATGAATATAGCAAAAATGTCCATCAGGCGCCCTACTTTAATTACAGCCATCGTTGTTGCCATGCTTGTGGTGGGATTTATTTTTATGAACAGAATGAGCGTAGATATGTTCCCTGATGTCAGTTTTCCGTTTATCAGCGTAACCACCATTTACCCCGGCGCCGGCCCGCAGGAACTGGAAACCCTGGTATCAAAATTAATGGAAGAGCAGATCAGCACAATTTCCGGGTTAAAAAATGTTTCTTCAATTAACCAGGATGGCGTATCTATAGTGTTCGGTGAATTTAGTATGGAAACAGACCATAAATATGCTGAACAGCAGATAAAAGACAAAATCGCCCTTATAAGAAGCCGTCTTCCTAAGGATGTGCAGGAACCTATTGTAAAAAGGTTTGACCCTGCAGACCGGCCCATTATATCACTGAGCCTGATAGCAGACCTGCCTCCCGCAAAACTCTATGACCTGGCTGAAACCACAGTAAAAGAAAAGTTTGAGCAGGTACCCAACGTAGGTAACGTGGAAATAGTAGGCGGTACAAAGCGCGAAATACACGTAGACCTGGATTTGAAAAAGTTAAAAGAGTATGAAACCAGCGTTACTATGGTAGCCGGAAGAATTGCCGGCAACAGCCAGAATATTCCCATAGGAAAAATATCAGAAGGAAAACAGGATTTGTCTTTCAGAAGCCTGGGCGAATTCCGCTCTATACAGCAGATTAGCGACGTGGTGGTAAGTTTTTTTGCCAATGATGTGCCCGTTACAGTAAGCAAGGTGGGTAAAGTATTAGACACTACGCAGGATGAAAAAACAAAAGGCTACTTAAACGGCAAATCAGCCCTGTTAATAGAAGTTTACAAACGTTCAGGTTCTAACACTGTAGATGTGTCCAACAACATTCTAAAAAAAATCAAACAGATAAATAAGGCTGTAGAAAAACAGGCAGGCAATCCTAAGATAAACATTGTCAGGGATAATGCCAAAGCTATCAGAATGAACCTGACCGATGTTAAGATAACAATTTTTGAAGGTATTTTTCTTGCCATTATTGTGGTGTATCTGTTTTTAGGAAATTTTAAATCAACGTTTATTACCATTATGGCTCTGCCAAATAGTTTGATAGGTGCTTTTATTTTAATGGGTTTAGCGGGTTTTTCTATAAACATGCTTTCGCTTATGGCTTTGTCTCTGGCTGTAGGTTTGCTGATAGATGACGCTATAGTTGTACGTGAAAATATATTCCGCCATATAGAAGAGGGTGAGGCCCCAAAGGTAGCCGCAGAAAAAGGCACTAATGAAGTTATGCTGCCGGTTGTTGCTACTACACTGGCTATTATTGCCGTGTTTTTGCCCGTTGGTTTTTTGCAGGGTATGGTAGGCCAGTTCTTTAAAGAATTTGGTTTGACCATAGTGTTTGCTATGGCAATTTCTTTGTTTGATGCGTTAACGGTAGCACCCATGCTTTCAGCATATTTAATCGGGAAAATTGACAGAACCCGCAAGCCAAATTGGCTGGAAAAAATAGTTTACGCTCCTGCCGACAGGTTCAATGATTTTTATAATGTAGTTGAAAAAATGTACGAGAAGCTTATAAAATTTACCCTGAAGCACAAATTAAGAATTATTCTAATTTCTCTTTCGGCACTTGTGCTAAGCCTGGGTTCTGTGGTAAAAATTCCAAAGACTTTTATGCCCACCAATGAATGGGGAGAGTTTTTTGTAAACCTGGAAGCAAAGCCCGGAACATCGCTGAGCCAGATGGATAAATATGCCCTGCAGATAGATGATCTGCTAAGAAAAGAAAAGGAAGTAGAAATGGTGTCAGTCTCTGTAGGTAATTCAAACGGAGAAAGCAATATAGCTTCATTATATGTCCAGATGGTGCCGGCCAATAAAAGAAAACGCTCTACCGCAGATATGAAAGTATATGTCAGAAAAATGCTGGAACCCTATAAAGATACTATGAATCCGGTAGTGGCAGATGTATCTATGGCTGGAGAAGACAACCCGTTTTTTCTAATTCTCAAAGGCAATGATCTTGATGCACTTTCCAGCGAAGCAAATATTCTTATAGAAAAGTTTAAAACAATTCCGGGTCTTGTAGACCTGAATACTAATTACAAAGCGGGTAAGCCTGAGTACCAGGTGAAAATGATTCCTTCAAAAATGGTGAAGCTTGGTGTGCAGTCTATCAGCGCCGGCATGGAATTAAGAGGTATGGTTGAAGGTATACTCCCTGCAAAATACAGGGAAAACGGCATGGAATATGACATCCGTGTTATGTTAAATGACGAACAGAAAGATATTAGTAAACGATTTGATATGCTTTATGTGCCCAATGTAAATATGCAATTAGTAAAACTTAAAAATGTTGCAGAGCCTGTAGTAACCACAGGGCCGTCAAAAATATTCCGCAGAAACCGTTCCCGTTATGTTGCCATTACGGGAAACCTTGGTAAAAATGGCGCCATTGCAGATATTACAGCTGAGGCTAATAAAATTCTTGAAAAAGAAAAAATGCCGGAAGGTGTGGAGTATGAATTTTCCGGTTCTTCGGAAGATTTTGAAGATCTTTTTATAAATATGATAATTGCCGCGGGGTTGTCGGTAGTGTTTATTTATTTTGTGCTGGCAAGCCTGTATGAGTCGCTGATTATTCCATTTACAATAATGATGGCGCTTCCGCTGGCAATTATCGGTGCGCTGATTGCCCTGCTTATTACAGGCCATTCAATAAATATGTTTACTATGATTGCGCTTATCATGTTATTCGGGTTGGCTACAAAAAACTCTATTTTGCTTGTGGATTATACTCAGCAGCTTATGCGTAAAGGCCTGGCACGAGATGAAGCGCTGGTAAAAGCCGGCGTGGTAAGATTGCGCCCGATTCTAATGACTACATTTGCGTTGATTGCCGGCATGTTGCCGCTGGCGCTGGGGTTAAGCGAAGTAGGTAAATTCCGCAGTAGTATGGGTGTGGCAATTATCGGCGGGTTGATAAGTTCTACATTTTTGACGCTGGTAATTATTCCTGCTGTGTTCGGCTATATGGATACATTCAGGCTCTGGACCAGAAAACTATTGGGCAGGCCGTTAACCAGAGAAATAGATGTTGAAAATTAACCGTAAGTGCCAGCTTTTTTGCAGGCACTTTTGTTTATAGCATCATAAAGGTAGAAGCAGGCTTACTGATTATCCATTTTATCATAGGATATCAGTACATTGCCCATAGTCAGCCTGCTATCAGAAAGTTTTTATTTTTGTTTTTTCTTATCAACTTATCAACTATATTTAGAAGGGAGGAGAAAATGTATTGTGTAAAAAAGTTTTTAGACAGAATAAGGGAACACAAGGAAATTATGCACCGGCATTTCACTTCAAGGCTGGATGACGATGTGGTAAAATTCGGTCTCAGTCCGTCGCATTTTGCCGTAATGAATTATCTTTTAAACGGCAAAACAACTCTGATGAGTGAAGCGGCCCGGGAGCTGAAAATAACTCTGCCTACTATGACAAACATCATTGATCATCTGGAAGAGAAAAAACTTATTGCACGCATACGCCAGGAAGATGATCGCAGAGCCATAAAAATAAGCCTGACAAAAAAAGGAAAAGAATTATTGGATGACATTTGCGGTGACTGGGAAAACCAGTTCGGGAAATTTGTAAACAGCTTGAAAGCAGGCGATAAGAAAAAATTAATGAATTCCATAAACACTTTAATAGACATTGTAAAAAGCCACCATTGCAAGTGCAAATAAAATTGACTCAAATACTCTAATTTTGTATAGTAATGATATCATTACTGTCCAAATTAGCCGAAAGCAAATTCTCGCTGTAGGCTGTTAAGATTAGCTTTGCTCTTTTCATGGAACGGCGCATTAAGCCAAT